>ERZ857969.2755-NODE-2755-length-19344-cov-6.772772_pt1 | contig 19344 bp, 23 predicted proteins | sample MGYA00519864_ERZ857969 | MGnify/ENA primary metagenome ERZ857969 (study PRJEB31778, sample SAMEA3449382) | human gut metagenome | biome: human gut; feature: human-associated habitat; material: faeces | place: United Kingdom | collected 2010/2012 ... | reverse complement strand
CTTGCATGTCTTAGGCATGCCGCCAGCGTTCATCCTGAGCCAGGATCAAACTCTCAATAAAAATTTAATTTTTAATAATTAATAAGTTATAATTTCCTAGCTACTCAAAATTGACATTTTGCTCAGTTTTCAAAGAACTTTTTTCTCATCTGCATCTTTTTTTGCAGTGCATTAATAATATACCAAAGATATTCGACATTGTCAACCTTTTTTTTCACTTTTTTTAATTTTTTTTAAGCAAAATAAAAAGTGATTAACTAATGCTTTACTATCTTTATTTTATTATATGCTACAGCATTAAAATGTTTCCACTTCATTTTTCAAAGATACATTTTGCAATGCTTCTTTCTGCATCACATGTAATGTATAATATCACTTTATTTTTACTTTGTAAAGTGTTTTTTTGAAATTTTTTTATTTTTTTTCATTTTTGTAATTTTGATGAAAAAAATAAAAACTTAACATTCTTTCCCATATATAATATATGCTGAATGCTAAGAAAGTTTACATCATTTTCAAAGATACTTCATTGAAACCCTTTTTCGTTTCAACGTTATGTATCATATCACTTTATTTTTACTTTGTAAAGTGTTTTTTTGTTTTTTCTTACTTTTTTTTATTTTTATGACTAATTAATATTATTTTCTTCTGTTTTATCCTCTTTTTTTAATAATTCTAAATACTTTTCATAGTACTTTTCAATAGCTTTTTTATTAAATGGATCTTTTTTTATTCTTACTCTTTCTATTAGACTACCTAATTCATACTTTAATATAAAATCTAATCTGTTAGAATAATGCATCTGTTTTTTATGATATTTGTATTCATTTCTATCTAGTACTTTAAAACTACCATTTGGAAATACTCTTAGGTCCAAGTCATAATCAATATATTTGATAACGTTATCATCTATTATATATGGAGTGGCTATATTGCAGTAATAGAATAATCCAAACTTTTTTAACTGAGCTAATATATTAAACCATTCGTTTTTATAAAAAAATAATATTGCTGTTTCTTTTGTCCTATGAGTTTTACCATCGCTTTCCGTTATCTTTACTTTGTTATTTGCACATACTAAATAATCTTCTGCTACGTCTAAAACTAATGCTTCACCACTTATTCGATCTATTTTACCATTGTGTTTGTAGCAGTGAATTTCTAGTTTGTCACCAACTTTTATGTCATTCATGTTTATACACCTTCGTTTCAGCCTTATTATACAATATATTTTTTTTTTATTCAATAACTTGTTACTTTTTTTCTTTTCTGTTATAATTAATATGAGAATAAATAGGAGGTGTTTAGTATGTATTTTTTTAAGATATTTTATTTAGGCATTGTTTCTTTAATAAAATTTGTTATTAAATTTTTTAAATACTTCTTTATTGGTTTATACAATATTATTACTTTGATTCCTAAGTATTTTGTTTTGGGGATTATTTATATATTTGGTAAAAAAGAAAAGAAGAAAATATCTAAGCAAAATAAAAAAATATCATTTGCGATTGTTGGTACTACTTTTGCTATTTACCTCGTTTGTGTTTTTTTGATTAGTAGATGGTATGTTCAAGGATTAAAAATCAAATATTTATCTAATGATATTATTAATTCTACTGATATAATTGAAAAGGAAGATAAAGATAATAATAATCAGACAGTTCCTGAACCTGAGCCCGAAAAGCCATCTGATAATACAAGTGAGAATAATGCTCCTGTTTATTATCCAAATGATTATTGGGATTATATGAATGTTCCATTTATGGAAGTTAATTTTACTGAATTATTAAAAAAGAATCCTGATACTGTTGGTTGGATTAAGGTTGATGGTACTAAGGTTAATTACCCTATCGTACAAGCAGAGGATAATGATTATTATTTGAGTCATGCTTTTAATAAAAGAAGTAATGCTGGAGGATGGGTCTTTGCTGATTATAGAGTTGATTTTAAAGACTTTGGTAGAAATACTATAATATATGGGCATAATATGAATAATAAGACAATGTTTGGTTCTATTCCTAATATGCTTTATAGTGGATATCTTAATAATAGTAATAATTATTATATTAAAATATCTACTCCTACATCTAATACTGTATGGAAAGTATTTTCTGTTTATACTATAGAACCTGAAGTATATTATCTTAAAACTAATTTTAGAACTGAACCTTATGATAAATTTTTAAACACTTTAAAGGGTAGAAGTGTGTATGACTTTGGTATTGATGTTACTACTGATGATAAAATACTTACTTTATCTACTTGTGATAATACTGGTACTAAGAGAGTTGCTGTTCATGCTAAAATGATTAATATTGAATATAAATAAATATTTATGTGTTCACCCTAAGCTTGTAATCTTAGGGTGTTATTTTTAGCCTGGGTCTAAAAATAAAATATCAGCCATATCTATTATATATAAGCCAGCATTTCATATTTGAATATTATTTTGTTTAAAAATGTTTACTTTTAAATAGTTTTATGGTATTATCTATTTGTACCAATTATTAGGGGATTAGTTAAATGGTATAATAATGGTCTCCAAAACCACTGTTGGGAGTTCGATTCTCTCATCCCCTGCCATATGATATTAAAGTGAACTTTTTCTACTTTGTAGGTGAGTTTGCTGTTATATATAATCTTGATTAAGTACTAGAAATAGTACTTTTTCTTTGATTATGGGGTTATTATCAATCTATAATTTGCTATTAAGTAAATGTATTGTTTCAAAAAAAAAATTTTCGAATGAAAAAGTAATAAATAATAAAAAGCACTTAATTAAAAGTACTCTTCAATGTCATATTAACTTTTCTTCTTACTATTCCAAATTTTAAATCTAATGTCGTGTAATATTTGTATTATCTCTGCTAAGGCAAATATTCCTAGTGATATACCACCATAAGTTAACCATATAGTCATTAATGAACTGAATTCTATATCGTCATATTCATTTTTTCCCAATATAAAACCAAGTATAAAGCCTAAAACAATTAATACCCAAGCGATTATCTTTAATATACTAGAGATAGTATTTTTTTCTTGCATTATTTTTTCTAATCTCATATCAAGGTTTTTTGTATTATATTCTTTTAAATTATTACAATAAGGGCAACCTTTTTCTAAGTCTTTTACTTCTCTACCACAATTAACACATTTTGTTTTTTTATTTTCTTTGTAGTCTTCTAAATTATCAAAAAAATTATCTTTCATTCTTTACCTCCAATTTCTTTAATTTATTAAGTCCATATGACCTAAAATATAATATTACTGGTATATAATATATTGTTTCTATAATACATTTAATTACTACATCAAATTTAGTTATTCCATAAGGTGACTTATTAATAATGGAACCAATTAAACATATAATATATACTAATATGCTTGCTATACACATAACATTAGGCTTAATAATACTTTTATTTTTAGAATAGAATGTAATTCCTAAACTAATAATCAATATAGCAAATAAAGGTATATAGTTAGATAATATTAATATTGGAATAATCCCATTAATACTAGCAAATAATTTTGCGACATATACACATCTTATTAATAATACAACTATAAAGTTTATAAACACTATTGTATTTAGTGCAGTTAAATTTATATGCTTTTTAGAAATAATCAATATATAATATAAAAACAATATTAAACAACCACTAGTAGCAAAATCAAATAAACTTCCAATTATAGTATAGACATTAAAAGTACTAATAAAAGATATAGCAAGTAGTATTATGGAGATTATAACCAATAGTTTTGGGTTATTAAGCAATTTCTTCATTGTTGATATACTCCTTTCTAATTTATATTATAACATAAATTCTAACTGCCAGTGCATATAATGCTAACTGATAGTTGTATAAAATAGTAAGGTGGTGTAAATATAAAATAAAAGAGGGCTGTCCTCTTTTATTTATACTATATTTTATAATATAGATTATATTTGCACATAATATTCTTTTTCAATATAATTTACTTCTTTAATAATTTTATTATAACTACTCATTATTTTATCATTAATATTATATTTTCTTAGATAATTAAAGAATTCTTTGTTTTTAGTTAGTTCTATTAAATCTATATAATAATTATTATTTTTAAATTCTATATTTTCTTTAAATTTATTTATAAATTCTTCGAAAGCTTCTTTGGGAATTAATTCTTGAAGATCAATGTATTCTCCTGTTAGTAGTTCTAGTACATCCATTATCTCAGCATTGATATAACTATAACCATTTAAACTACTATATGATAGTTCTTTTAAGGATAATTCGAAATGGAAGAACTCTATTATGGAAGTTATTATTTTATCTTCATCTTGTTTATTTGTTTTTGATAAATAGTTGTTTAGTATTTCATATATAAAGTATTTAATAAATCCTTCTTTATCGTTTTTTTGAAAATAATCATAATAAATATCTAAATCATCAATATATTCAAAGTCTACTTCAACTGGTAGTACTAATGCACTTATTAAGCCATTATAGAATTCTTCTTTATCATTATCTTTTATATAAGATACATATAATGATAGACAATAGGCCTGTAATTCTTTTGTAGCAAAACAATACCACTCTTCTTCTTGTTTAAATAAAATAGTATCTAATAGTTTAAATACTTCTTTTTTATTTATCTTTAAGTCTAATAATACTTCAAGTATATCTTCTTTTTTAAATATAGGTTTATTAGATGTAAATAAAATATATGCTAAAGTTAACATTATATATTGAGAGTTTTTAATATCACTAGTTATTGTAGGAGTAGTTATTAATATTTTATAAAATTCTTCTTCACTATTTGGAAAACAATGATAGTTTTTATAAAAATATAATAATATATCTACTTTTTCTTTAGTATTCTTAAAACTTTTTAGATATTTATTTTTATTTAGATGTTTTTTTAAATCTTTTATTTCTTCAGGAGATAAAAGATTTTTGATATACTTATTAAAGCTTATTGAGGTACTTTTATTTATTTTTAATTCTTTTACTATTAGTTTCTCATTTATATCATAATTATCTTTTAAACTTTCTTTATCCATTATTTCATCTTTAGCAGCATAATATGACTTTGGTATATTATCGTAGTATTCCACAGCCTCTAAGAGTTCGTCATCATCTTTAATAACATCATATAAATCTGTCTCTAGTAAAAAGTATAACTCTTCTAGTGATTGATACATTTTGTTGTCATAATAGTATTCTAAATCATAATATATTATACTTTTATAGAATTCTATTACCTTTTCTTTGTTAGTTAGTTTATGTTTCAACTCATTTTGGAAGGCGTCATCTTCAAGTAAAAGATATAATTCAAATGTATGTTTAATATTTTTATAATAGATATCTAGATATTCTTTTTTATTTACATCTATATATTTTGTTATTTTTTTATATAAGCGCAATAATTCAGAAAGATTATCTTTATATATATAACATCTATCTTTATTATCTAGAGCTTTAATAATTAAATTATATTTTTCTATGATTAATTCTACTATTTCTTTATCTAGATTATCTATATTAGATAATTTTAATATTTTATATATTAATTGTTCTCTACTAGTGATGTTATAGTATTCTATTGTATCATAAAAAGATCCTATTATTATATTAAGATTATTTATGTTACTAATTAATTTATTTTTTAGAGTTATATATGAATTTGATAATACGGGTAACTTTAAGATATTATCTTTATTTTTTAAGAAAAATATTATTTGATTAAAGTATGTTAGGTTATTTATTATATCAAATTCAAACTCTTTAAAATTATCATTACAATCGTATAAGTAATCTATTATTGAATTGTTTATAAAATCTACTACTATACCTTTATTATTAATATAATAAGTTCTAATAAAGTTTTTTTCTAACTGTGATATAATATTTTCTAAATTATAATTATCATAGTTTTTATTTGATGCATTTATTATATTTAGGTAAGCCTCTTCTAGATCTTTTAGAAGGATTGGTGGCTCTATAGTAAGCATTAGATATAATAGCAGCTTAGCTTCTTTAGTTTGTTTTTGATAGATTTCATCTAGAAAACTTATTGGAGAATTTAATGTTTCTACTAAGTATTTTAAGTACTTATATTTGTTTACTTCTAAATGAAAAGTACTATTTATATACATTTCTATTATTCTGGGATTAAAATTATTATGTTTAATTATTTCTTCAACGTTTTCTAAAATATATTCTATATAACTATAATTGATATCTGATGTAGATAAATATTTATAGAGTATTTTATACCTTAAATTTAAACTTATCTTTTTTATATCTAAAAGATATTCTTTATTAATTAGTATTCTTTTTAAGTCTTCATCTACTTGTTTTATTATATAATCTCTTGAGGTTATTATTAATATTTTATTATTTGAGTTAGATATTTTATCAACAAAATTAATAAACTTGGTGTTTTCAATGTGTGAATAATTTTTATCTTTGAATGAAGAACCCCAGTAGTCATCTAAAAAGAATATTTGTTTATTATCTCTTTTATATACTTGATTAGCTTTATCTATTTCTTTTGTATAAATTAATTCATAGTCTTTAGTAATATAATAACTGGATAGAGCTCTACCTAGTGATGTTTTTCCTATTCCTGGATTGCCCGTTATTAAAAGAACTCTACTATTATTTAGAGAATTAATTATTTTAGAGAAGTTTTCTGGTATAACATAGTTTTTCATTGACTGTTTTATTTTTTCTAATTCATCTATAGTCTCTTCATAGATAGAATGATTTACTATATCTGTCATTTCTTTTAGAAATGTATTTGCGCTATTAAACCAGAGACTGGGATAATTTAATTCTATTTCTTTATATTTCTCTTTAGTTAAATATTTATTTAAGTCATCTTTTGCTATTATATCTTCAGAATTTATGACATAAGGATCTAATAACTCTAATATTTTTGATTTTTGGTTTTTACTTATCGTGCTACTTGTTATTAGTATGTATCTATCAATATTTAGTTTTTTAATTTTAGGAAGTTCGTCAGTTTTTAAAATACTAAATAAGCTTTTAAAATCTTTAACTCTTTTTGCTTGTACTACTATTGTAATACCATTCTTTGTTATTTTGTAGGCATCTATACCTAAATCTTTAGCTTCAGAGAAGACTTCAAAATTAGTCTTTTCTCTTACATCAATAACATCAATAGCAAACCTTTGAAACTCTAGTGGTTCCATTAGAGCGTGAAAGTCATATTTAGGCATAGTTATCCCTCCCCTAAGTATATTTTACCAGAAATTGGTAATTATTAAAATACCTAAGTTTTCTTCTTAGGTACTGGATCGTATATATATTCTTTTTTAGTAAATGGATTGCATCTTAGTAGTCTTTTTATTCCTAGATATAATCCTTTTATTAAACCGAATCTTTCTAATGCTTCAAGCATATAGTTAGAGCAAGTTGGAATAAACTTACAACTATCGTGGCTCTTAAAGGGAGTTTCTTGATATTTCTTTATTAATTTTATTAATGCTTTCTTCATATATATCACGTTAATATATTATCATACTTTTATATTATTAGCAATTCTATTCTAGAGCAGTTATTTTATTTAATCTTTTTAATGATACTATAAAACTTTGATATTCTGCAGTTATTGTTCCTAGTACTTCAAAGTTTGTTAGTATCTTGTCATAGTAGCTATATATTAATAGTATGGTACCTATTTCTATATTACCTATAGATACTAAGTATACTGCATAAAATATAATAACATACTTAGAAGTTTCTATTATACCAAGAACAAAGTATATAATACCTTCGATTATTACATTATATTTATAATTAGCTCTTAGATAAGCTTTATTTTCTTTATTAAATATATTTATAACACTATTTACGTCCTTCTTTTTATTAGTAATTGAAGAATATAATTTATGTAACATTATTGTTTTACTATCAAGAGTAGATTTTCTTTTGTAGTTTAGTTTATTTACTGTTTTTCCTAATTTAAAATAAACTATTAACATTAGTATTGATACTATTAGAGTAATTATAAATATTATAAAATTAAAACTTAGAAAGTAAGCATATATAATAAAGAATTCTATTACCTGAAGAATTCTAGGAATTAGGTTTCCTAGAAAATTACATATTATATCTATATCATTATTTAGAATATTTGTATATTCTCCTAAATTTATATTATCTATATTCTCTGCTTTATCATTAGTAATACTTGTATAATCAATGTATAGTTTATTATATAATTTAAACCAAGTCCTCTGGTTAAGATAAGACCAGAAATAATAAAATATGGATAGTAATGTAGTTATTATTATTAGATAATAACCTACTTTATAGTTTCCTTCGGTTACTTCATTTATTGTATTACTCCAGAAAACTGGTATTATTAGGGCTAATCCTTGAATAAAAAGAGAAGTAATTATTTTATAAATTACTTCTTTCTTTGAATTTTTAATTATTTTTTTTGTTTGTGAGAACATATTAATCCTCCTCTAATATAGCTATATCTCCACTTTCTATATTATTATTTTGTGCATCATCTTTATTAATATGTAAGGCTAGAGCAAAATTATCCGCTATTTTGATGTGAACATTATCTAATATAGTATTATTTACTTTGACTTTTACTATATCATCTTCTTTAAAGTTTTTATTATCTTTAGTATTAATATGTATATGTCTATTAGCTATTATACATATATTATCTTTTGTTATCTTACCTTTTGGTCCTATTATTGTTATTGTTTCAGATGATGATAAATCTTTGGAATTACGAACAGGAGGGTTTATTCCAAAGTAATCTTTATCACTAGCTAATACTTCTACTTGTGTATAACTTCTGATAGGTCCAACAATACGAACATATTCTTTTATATTTTTATCTGTTTTTAAAGATACTGTTTCATTAGTAGCAAATTGTCCTGGTTGATCTAAATAATTTCTAGGAGTTAGTTCATAACCTTCTCCAAATAATATGTTGACATCTTCTCTTGTCAAATGAACGTGCCTGTTTGATACTCCTACTTTTATATTCATTATCCTACCACCTCATTATTATTATAATAGTATTTTTTATTAGTGTAAATATATGTCTAATTATTTGACATTATTTTTAGTTATAGCGTAAAAATATATTCATATAATTAATTGAAAGGGTGATATTTATGAATAATAGTGGTTACTATCAAAATCCAGTTTTTCCTGGTGTTGGTTTAAATAATAATACTGTTCCAAATCAACAATCTGTTCCTAGTTATGAGCAGTCACAAACTACTTTTACACCAATGACTATGGAGCAATCATATATTGAAAATATTTTAAGATTAAATAAAGGAAAAAAGGCTAAGTTTCACGTTACAGTACCTGGTTCAAATTTATGGCAAGATAGAGTTTTTGAAGGAATTATAGAGCAGGCAGGAAGAGATCACATTATAGTTTCTAATCCTACTACTGGAGAATGGTATTTAATTCTAATGATATATTTAGATTTCGTAACATTTGAAGAATCAATTAATTTTATTAAAGATTTTAGTTAAATTATACAATACTTCTTGTATTGTTTTTTTATTAAGTGTATTTATTCTTGAAAAATTAGGACTATTTTGATATAATTTATTTAGGATGTGAAATATATGGAAAGTCTTATGATAATTATATTAGCTATAATATTAATAATTTGTGTATTTGCTATTTTTTATGCCACTATATATAATAAATTTCAAGATTATATAATTAGAATTAATGAAGTTGAAGCAATGATAGATACTAATCTTAGAAATAAATATGATCTATATAATAAAGTAATTCCTATTATAAAAGGTAGTAATAAAGATAAAACTAAAGAAAAAGAAAAGGAAAAAGAACCTGAAATATTTAGTGAAATTGTTAAATTAAGAAGTAGAAAGATTGGTAATTTTGAATTATATAGAATTTTAGGAAGAGCAGATGCTGAACTTATTAAATTAGAGAATGAAATAAAAGGATTAGATAAGAATGAAGATATTAAAAAGATTAAAGAGCAAATTGAAGAGATTAATTTAAAGATTGATAATGCTACTCAGTATTATAATGATAATATTACTATTTATAATACTTTACTTAAGAAGTTTCCTAGTAATCTTATCGCGGCTTGTTGTAAATATAAAGAAAAACTTTTCTTTGATAGAAAAGATATGAGTGATGAAGACTATGACGATTTTAAGTTATAGTCTTATTTATTTATTATTGTTATTGTTAGATCTAATATAAAGATAAAGATTAGAATATAAGTTGTTCTTTTAGGAACTTTATTTATTACTTTATCAAAGAATGGCTTTAGGAGATATACTACTATTGTACCAATTAGTCCCCATATTGGAATATATTCTAAACATATATATTTACCCATATTATATTTTTTATTTGTATAATTCCACATATCTATATCAAATATTAGATGGCAAAGGTAGCCTGATACTAGTTCTACTATAGTTAATGATATAGATAGTATTATGAAAGTTAATATTATTTTTAAAGTTTTATTTATTTTTAATTTACTTAATATAGATTTATCTATAAGTAATATTACTAGACCTCCTATTCCATATACTATGGTTATTGGTCCATTTAATACACCACTACTTTTTAATATATTAGTATTTTTATATAGTGTATTTTCCATTGCAAAACCTAAAAATGAATATAATAAAAAAGAGCTTATATAGTACATACTATCACCAATAATATGTTAACCTAGTTAAACTCTTTTATACTATTTCACTGTGAAGTCTATTTCTTTAATATTATGTTCTTTTAGAAATTTGTTTGTCTTAGAAAATGGTCTACTTCCAAAGAAGCCATAATTACAAGAGAATGGTGATGGGTGAGAAGCTTCTAGTATTAGATGTTTAGAGTTAGTTATTAAACTCTTTTTACTTTTAGCAAAGTTACCCCATAGAATGAATACTACTGGAGTGTCTTTCTCATTTACTTTTTTGATAATGGCATCAGTAAAGTTTTCCCAACCTAAATTTTTATGTGAAGCTGGTTGATCTTTTTCAACTGTTAATACAGAATTTAATAGTAATACTCCTTCTTTAGCCCAACAAGTTAGATCCCCAGTTGTAGAAATTGGTATTCCTAAATCATCATTTAATTCTTTATATATATTTTTAAGTGATGGTGGCAATTTTACGCCTTTATTTACTGCAAAGGCAAGACCATTTGCCTCACCTGTTCCGTGGTAGGGATCTTGACCTAAAATTACTACTTTGACGTTGTCATAATCTGTTAAAGATAAAGCTCTTAGTATATAGTTCTTTGGTGGAAAAATTGGTCTTTCTTTATAAGCTTTATTTATATATAATACTATCTTTTTAAAATAATCTTTTTGGTATTCTTCATTTAATATTTCATCCCATTTATTTCCTATTAAATTCATTACTACTCACTTCCATATTCTTCTGTAGTTGGACAATTACTACCTGAAGATGCTTCTACTTTATATGTTACCTTACTAGAAGCAATTCCATTATCATCTGTTATATTTGATTTTTCCTTAATTATTTTTATTTGACAAGAACTCATATCTTTTGTTGTATCTCTAGGATCTAATACTACTTTTTTATCTTTGTTGTTAGGATCGATATCTGATACGGTAAGCATACCAATATTAGCAAGTGTTCCTAAAGTTGTTGTTATGGTATTATTATTTATTTGACAAGCATAACTTCCATATTTAGTTCTATTTGATAAATCACCATATTCACACTCTTCATAATATGTTTTAGCAGATGTCACTATGTTTTTTACTAGTATTTGATATGATGCTTCCTTACTTTTATCAGCAATATTAAGAGCACTTGGTACTACTATTATTCCCACTATGCCAATAACAACTATTACTGCTAGTAGTTCTATTAATGTAAATCCTTTTTTATTCATTGTACCACCTATAAATATTATATAATAATTCTTTTTTTTATACAAGTAGTTTTACTTTTCTATTTGATATTTATCCTTTACTAAAATTATATCATCACCTATTTTAGAAATTTGTTTCCAATCTAATTCATATTCCTCTCTATTAGAAAATCTTTTACCTCTTTTTTCTTCAAGAATTAGAGATTTTATATTTCCATTACTATCTATTATTACATCAATAATAAGACCCAATCTTTTACCAGTAGTCATATTAATTATTTCTTTAGTTTGAAGATCTGATAATCGCATACTATCACCTATAAAAGTTTATGTTTAAAATAAAAAAAGAATACTATCTTTTTAGTACTCTTCTTGGAGATTTGTTCTTTTTGTAACTTTCATTTATGAAACTATTTATATATTCTAACTTATTTTCTATATCTTTTACTAATGCTAATTGGTTTCTAGCTCTATCTAGATTATGTTTTTCATAACTAGTTTTAAAGTAAGTATCTCCATTGATGTAGTCATTTAAAAATCTTATAGCTAACTCTAAGGTTATTATTCTAATTGACTCTCCCATAAGTGATACTTCTTCATAAGTCATATATGGAGCCATTTCTTTTAGGTATCCATCAGTGTAAGCTTTAAATAATTCTAGATTGATATTTACTTTACTTAAGTCTTTTTCATCTTCTTTAGCACTTGAAGCTGTTGATCTTACTCCATCACCATAATCAAATAATAGACTTCCTGGCATAACCGTATCTAGATCGATGACTGCGAGAAAGTCTCCTGTTTTTTGATTCATCATAACATTATTTACTTTAGTGTCATTATGAGTAACACGATATGGAACTTCATCTGTTCCTAATTCTTCAGTAATTAATGAATATAAGTCTTCACGCATTAAAATGAATACTATTTCTGGGGCTACTTCCATTACTCTACCCTCAGAATCTATCTTAATGTCTTCGATTAGTTTTTGATATCGTTTATCTGTACTATGAAAATCTTTTATTGTTTCAGTAAGTCTATTCATAGGGTAATTTCTTAATAGTTTTTGGAAATTGCCAAATGCTCTTCCTGTATTATATACTATCTCTGGATCAGTAGAGCAGTCATATGATATAGAGTTTTCAATAAACTCATAGATACGATAATAATCTCTTTCACCAGCATCTTCAATATAACATAATGACTTATTATCTTTAGTTTTTATTACTTCAAGAACTTGATGACTATTATCTCCTTCTTTTATCATTTGTTTTTTCAAGTAACTAGTTACTCCTTCTATATTTTTCATTAGTTTATAGGGTTCTGTGAAAACCGTAGTATTTATTTTTTGAATAAGATACTTTTTAGAAGTACCATCTTCTTTTTCAAAAGTAGCAATATAAGTGTTATTTATATTACCTGAATTATTTACTTTAACATCTACTAACTTTCCTTCAATGTTAAATTTTTCTAATATTCTTTCTATCATTTAAACCACCTATACTATATTATATAGGTTTTTAACTTATTTTTCTAGTCATTTTACATACTTTTTAATATTATTTATAGCATTTTTCTCTATTCTTGATATTTGAGCTTGTGATATTCCTAATTCTTCTGCTATTTCCATTTGTGTTTTTCCTATAATAAATCTTTCTTTTAGAATGTTTTTTTCACGAGGTTTTAATTCTTTCATTGCTTTATCTAATGCTAATTTACTATCTAATCCATATTCTTCTTCTTTGTTAGATATTTGATCATATAAGTAGATTGTATCTCCTCCATCATTGTATATTGGTTCATACATACTAACGGGTTCTCTTAAGGATTCTAATGCTACTACTATATCATATTCAGAAACTTTTAATTGATCCGCTATTACTTTATTAGAGGGTTCTATTCCATTTACTGATAATTCTTCTTTTAATCTTAGTGTTTTATATGCTAAATCTTTAATACTTCTAGATATTCTAATAGCATTATTATCTCTTAAATATCTTTTTATTTCTCCTTCAATCATTGGACAGGCATATGTTGATAACTTTACATTATATGATGTATCAAAGTTATCTATGGCTTTTACAAGTCCTAAACATCCTACTTGAAATAAATCATCTAAATTATCTACTTTACCACTAAATTTTTTTAAGATACTTAAAACTAATTTTAGATTACCATTTATTAAATCCTCTCTGGCAAACGGATCATTGTTTTTCATTTTATTAAATAATTCTATTGTTTCTTCACTAGTTAAAACTTTTATATTCGCAGTATTCACACCAGTTATTTCTACTTTATGGCGTGACATAATAAAAATCTCCTTTCATATTCATTATGAATACTATTTGAGATTCTTATTCATTATTTTTTGTTACGATATATTTCTAATATCTCACTAAATCTTTTAGGAACAGGGGCAGTAAACTCCATATATTCTTTTGTAGTAGGATGAACAAAGCCTAGTTTTTCAGCGTGAAGCATTTGACCAAATTCTTCATCTATTAACTTTTTGTTTCCATATACTGGGTCATTAACTACTGGATGTCCTATATAATTTAAGTGTACTCTTATTTGATGGGTTCTACCTGTTTCTAACTTACATTTGATTAAAGTAGAACTGCTTAATCTTTCTAATACTCTTATGTGAGTTATTGCTTCTTTAGAATTAGTTGCTGTTACACACATTTTTTTACGATTATTAACATCTCTTCCTATTGGGGCATCTATAGTTGCAGTATCCTCCTTTATTACACCCTCGACTAAAGCAATATATTCACGTACTACTTCTTTTTTTTGAATAGCTTCTGCTAATATGTTATGAGCTTTATCATTTTTAGCAACAAGAAGTAAGCCTGATGTATCAGCATCTATTCTATGTACTATACCTGGTCTGATATTGGTATTTACTGTGCTTAAATTATTAGTATGATATAGAAGAGCATTAACAAGGGTACCAGTATAATTACCTGGAGCAGGATGAACTACCATACCACTTGGTTTATTTACTACGATCAAATCATCATCTTCATAGTAGATATCTAAAGGTATATTCTCAGGTAATATATCAGTTGTTTCTTCATAATCTTCGATAGTTATATTGTCTTGTTCTTTTAACTGATAACTTGTCTTTACTTTAGAATTATTTACTAATATGTAACCATCTTCTAACATTTTTTGTATTTTGCTTCTTGTATATTCTGTTTCTTCAGTTAGAAACTTATCTATTCTTTTTCCAATGTCTTTTTCTTCTATTATCATTTTGTCTCCTCCTTATTTATGTTTATTAATAGTAATAAAACTCCTATAGTTATAAAAGTATCTGCTAAATTGAAGATAGGAAAATTATAACTAAATATTTTTATGTCAATAAAGTCTACTACGCTACCTCTTATTATTCTATCTATTAAGTTACCAAGTGATCCTCCAATTACTAAAGCAAATGATATTTTATTTATAGTATTTTTTATTTGATGTTTTTTTAAGTAGTAAATAAGTAAAATAATTATTATGATACCTACTAATACTAAGAATATTCTTTTATCAGTTAGTATACTAAAGGCTGCTCCGGTATTGTTTGTATATGTTAAATAAAAAAAGTTTTTAATTACAGTTACACTATTTAAATCAAGAAACTTTACAACTAATATTTTTGATATTTGATCAACAATAAGAAAAATAAGTGATAATATTAGTATCATTATGGCCTCCTTTTATTAGTCCCAAGGACAAGTGTTTATTATTTGGCTTTCATCATCCATTTTATATTTATTTAGATAGTCATCACTTAAGCAAGATGTTTCTCCTATATTAAAGCTTTTTTTTCTTACTACAAAACAATAAACATAATCAGTATCTTTATATACTTCAATAATACCTTTACCTTCAGTAGTACCATTACCTTCAGAACAATTTTTCTTAGTATTCGGATCAATAAAATCTCCTTTAGTAACTAGTTTACTTTCTAATAATTCTTGAAAACTTATATCATCCTTCATCCATACAGTCACTTCGGTTGATTTAGAATTTGGTACTTTTTTAATTTTTGTACCAGCTTCTTTTTTAAAAGACCAAGTATCCTTATTAAAGTCTATATATTCTTCAATTTTTTTTGATAACTTATCTATAAATATTTCTTCTGTTTTTAACTTACTATTTTTATATACATCAGTAAGATTTGGAACACTTATTATTAGAACTAATCCTAGTACTACTATTACAGCAAGTAACTCTATTAATGTAAAACCTTTTTTATTCATTTTGCTTCCTCCAAATATATACTATCATAAATGACGCTTTTTTTCAAGATAACTATTTTGTTTGTATTTATCAAGTAATTCATATGCTCTACTATAATCTATATCAGCATATCTTCTTGCTTTTTCAATAGGACCATTTATACCAGGATAATTATATTTATAATATTTTTCTTGAAATTCTTTCTCCATAACATCTTCAAGTGATGCTATAAAATTTAATATTTCATCTGATATTCCTTTATAATGATGGAAAGCTAATTTATCTATTACATCTCTTCCGAACATATCTAATAGTTCTTTAGCTATCTTAGTTTCTTTAGGATATCCACAGTAGGTTGTGTGTAAATTATATTTTTTAGCTAACAATCTTGTTTCTAATTCATTTATTCCCTCCCTTATAGAAGAAGCTCCTCCACTACCACAAAAGTGAAGGGTCTCGTGAAGAAGACTATCTTTAAAATATTCTAAAGGAGTTAAACCTCTTAATATTACACTCTTTATATAGTCCTCAAATGTATTATTATTAATAATAGCACTACTTAATTGATAGTTTGGATTACTACCAAATTCTGGTATACTTTTATATTTTTCTAATACATAAAAAGCATCTAATGGAAAATAAAAATTATTGTTACGAATAAATAAGGATACGGTATTAGTGTTAGTAATATAAACTAAATCATTTAAATCTTGATATTTAGGAATACTTACTAAATTAGGAAATTCTTTTTTGATAATACTTATATACTCTTCGATAATAGGAATTAAAGTATCTTTTGTTTTTTCAATAGACATAATATCTTCCTTTCAGTTAAAATTATACTATTATTATTTATAAATGTAAATATTTTATTTAAGTAGTGTTTTTAGAAGATTTTGTTGTTGATATTTTAATCTTTTTCTTATATAATTAGTTTAAGGTGGTATGATGATATTATCTGATGGTAAAAGAGAATTAAAACTTATAGAATGCAAGAGTTTCTTTTCTAGATTAAGAGGATTTATGTTTAAAAAAAATATTAACTATGCTATTTTATTTGATAGATGTAATAGTATTCATACTTTTTTTATGAAAGAAAATATTGATGTTATTATGTGTGATAAAGATAATACTATTTTGTATTATTATAAAGATTTAAGTAAAAATAAAGTTATACTTCCTAAAAAAGGTATTAGAAAAGTATTTGAAACACCTAGAGATTACTTTAATATTGAAATAGGAAAGAAGATGATAATTAAATGAAAATATGTATATTAGGAACAGGAGCTTATGGTATAGCACTTGCCAGTATTTTTTATAGTAATAATTGTTCTATAAAGATGTGGACTAATAGTGAAGAAGAGAAAAATCTTTTAATTAATAATAGAAAAAGTCCAAAGATAGATTATAAAATACCTGAAAATATTTGTATTACTAATGATATGAAAGAGGCTACTTCTAACTGTGATATTATAGTTATGGTAGTTCCTGCAAAGTTTGTGGATAATGTTAGTAGAGAGCTTGCTAAATACTATGATAATAAGCAAACAATATGTATTGCTTCAAAGGGAATAGAACAAAATACTTGTTTATTTTTATATGATGTAGTTAAAAAGAATATTAATACTAATAAAATTGCTGTTATATCTGGTGGTACTTTTGCAGTTGATATAGTTAAGAAAGTACCTATAGGACTTAGCTTAGCTACCGATAATGACGATACAAAAGAAATAGTAATGAAGGCTATGCATAATTATTATGTGAAGTTAAGACCTACTGATGATATTGTTGGTACAGAACTATGTGGTGCTATAAAGAATGTTATAGCTATAGCTTCAGGTATGATTACTGGTATGGGATACCCAGATTCTACTAGTGCTATGCTAATTACAGAATCACTTCACGATATTAAAAATTTGATAAATGCACTTGGTGGTAATAAAATGACAATTCTTTCATTCGCAGGTTTTGAAGATTTATTACTTACTTGTACTTCAATTAAAAGTAGAAATTACACTTTAGGTAAGTTAATTGGTGAAGGTAAGAGTGCTAAAGATATTGAAGACTATATTAATAATAATACTATTGAAGGATTATATACTTTAAAATCTATTAGAAAATTATTAAATAATAAAAATATAGAGATGCCTATTATTGATCTTATTTATGATATTATTATAAATAAAAAAGAACCTAGTAATTTAGCTAAGTTTCTTATAGAAAAAGAATAGTTCAAGATTAATTTGAACTATTTTTTATATACTCTTCAACTTCTTTAATCGTATTATTAAAGTTATTGTAATCTGTTTCAAACCATACTATTGGTAGTTGATGGTTAAAGAAGGTATATTGTCTTTTGGCATAATGTCTTGAATTTTGTTTTATTTTATCTATGGCTTCTTCAAGAGATATATTGCCATCAAAGTATGAATATATTTCTCTATAACCAATGGCATTAAGTAGTGGTTTAGTTCTAATACCTTTATCATAAAAGGCTTTTACTTCATTAAGTAAACCATCTTTAACCATAATATCTACTCTATTATTTATTTTATCATATAATATTCTTCTATCGGTTGTTAAACCAATAAATATAGTATCATATAGTGATTTATTAGTAGTATTAGTATTAATAGATTTATTATTTTCTTTATAGTAATTAATAGCTCTTATTAATCTACGACGATTATTTTTATCTATTACGATATCTTTATCTAGTTCTAATAGTTTATTATACAATTCTTCATTAGTTAAATTATCATAAGTATTAGTTTCTTTTTCTTCAGTTAATTTATAATCGTAGAGAGCCGCTTTTATATATAGACCTGTACCTCCTACTAGAATGGGAGTTTTTCCTCTATCCTGGACTTCTTTAATTAATTTACGACAATCTTTTTGATAATGATAAATTGTATATTCTTCATCTACTTCTTTAATATCAAATAGATGATGAGGAATGTCTTCTTTTTCTTCTTCGGTTACTTTGGCACTTCCAATATCTAATCCTTTATACACTTGAACAGCATCAGCATTTATTATTTCACCATTATATCTTTTAGCTAGTTCTATACTTAATTTAGTTTTACCTACCGCTGTAGGTCCCGTTATAACAATTACTTTATTCATAGATTACTCCTTTTTTGTAAGATTAATATAACACATATAACATAAAAAGACAAGATTATTTGATTCTTGTCTTAGTCTTATATGAATACTC
>ERZ857969.2749-NODE-2749-length-19391-cov-3.084868_pt1 | contig 19391 bp, 17 predicted proteins | sample MGYA00519864_ERZ857969 | MGnify/ENA primary metagenome ERZ857969 (study PRJEB31778, sample SAMEA3449382) | human gut metagenome | biome: human gut; feature: human-associated habitat; material: faeces | place: United Kingdom | collected 2010/2012 ... | reverse complement strand
GATTGGTGGTCATGATCACAATGGTATCCGGATTTCTCCGTATCTGTTCTCCATTTACCAGATCGGTTACAGCTCCATCGTCAAACAGGGAGTTTAATCTCGTAAGTGTCCCAGGTTTTTCAATCATGGCCGGCTCCTGAATTTCAATCACAGATGGTTCCCTGCATGCCTTTACGATTTCTGACTCTTTTAATAGGAAGTCTTTTTCATTTTTCGACTTTTCATAGCCTTTTTCATAAACTGCTTTCAGGATCTCCTGAAAAGCTTTTTCCCGGCTGATCCCCTCTTCATAAATGCCATTTACCGTTGCAAGAGCTGAAGCCGGATCCATTTCAATGTCTTCCAGACGTGGCAATTCCATTTCCAGATGCGCTGTTCCTCCCATATTTGGTACGGTGGTCGCTAAAAGTTCCAGTTCATCCGTTCCAGGTCCACAGGTGAACACATAATATGGAAGCCCTAATATCTGGGCGATCATTCTGGCATCCGTTGTCTTTCCAGTACCGGCATCGCCTGTCAGCATAAACAGCCTTGCCGGTGTCTTATCCACCATCTGCAGGATTTCTTCAGCTTCCTTACTTACCAGATAGTCTTCCGGAAGCGAAGGGATCCTTTCTTTTGTCCTTTCATTTACATCCCATCTGCCAGAGTAGATCTGTTTTAATTCAAAAAGTGTTCTTTTTGTCTTCTCATTTACAGGCAAAAGCACATGAAACTTTCCATAGATTTCATCGTTTGGTGCATATACCCCGGCCGCAATTTTATATTCCGGAAGCACATCCTCCAGTTCCTCTGCACGGAACTGGCTCTTTTCCAGCGGGACCGCCTGCTGCAGATTTGCTATTACTTCGCAGTACATGGCATCGCAACAGATAAATGCCGCCCTCAGTGCAGCTTCCATGTCTTCCCATTCCTTTTTTTCCTGTTCTTCAAGTATGTAGAAATTTTTTTGGAACTCTTCGTTAAATAAAGGATTATCCGGGACCAGATTGGCATAAGCTAAAAGGGCTAGGTACTGCTCGCCTGTGTTTTTGCCCTCCCGGATTCCCGGAAGCTTCTCGTTTTTTTCTTCTGTCTTTAAAATCCCACTGAAACGTCCGTTTTTCGAATTATAAGTCATTACATACTTTCCCTGATTTCCAGGATATTCCATGCAGAAATAATTTATGGCATCCCTGCCCCTTTGTATACCGGCAGCACCAGAGTCTTTTTCTTTCCGGATCTGAATCAGTGTCAGAAGAGCATGTAACGTAGGCCCATGAAGGCGGGAGACTTTTCCCTGCTTCCTGATATTTCGCATGGAACAATCCGCTTCATCATAGCTGATCCGTTTTTTCCCTGCTTTTTCCAACATCATCCGAAATGGGTCCGGAATGGGTTCTTTCATAATCCATGGTGCATAAAAACAAAGATCTGGCATTTTGTTCCCTCCTCTTTCATTATGTAATTTTCTGCATACGAAGGAAAGAAACAGGCAGAGCATTGGATTTTTCCAACGTCTGCCTGTCATTCATTCTTTATGCGCTCTTTTCCTGTTCCAGGATTGCTTCATATATTTTTCGGATACGGTACCCAAACATGGTGTTTTGCCGGCTGATGTAATCCGTCCGGATAGCCTGTGCGATTGCACGTTTGCTTCCCACAATTATAAACCTTTCTCTGGCTCTTGTTACTGCTGTATAGAAAATGTTTCTGCGAAGCATCCACCGGAAACATGGAAGCATTGGAAGGATTGCCATCGGATATTCACTGCCCTGAGCCTTATGTACCGTAATCGCATATGCCAGTGTCAGCGGCCAATAGTCTTCCTCCTGATATTCCATGACCCGGCCATCCCCAAAATCTACACGCATGACCATTTTTTGATCTTTCCGAAAAATCCCTATGACTTCTCCAATGTCGCCATTTGCTACTTCATCGTTGTTTTTTGTCTGCATGACCCGGTCACCTTCCCGGTAAGTATTCCTGCCATTTGTGATTTCCGGATAACCGAAACGCTTTGGATTCGCAATGTCACGCAATACCAGATTCAATGCATCCGTACCTGCTTCCGTATCTTTTCGAAGCGGTGACATCACCTGCACTTCTTCCAGAGAACCGTTTCTCTGCAGTACTTCTTTTCGATAGATTTTCTGTATCTTTCGCGAAGCCTCCTCCGGTGTGGAAGCCGGAATAAACTGAAAGGTATCATCAAACACCAGATCCAGCTGATTCTTATTGATCTTAATGGCATTCTGGCTGATGGTGGAATTCCCTTCCTGTCGGAAACATTCATCTAAGACAGTTACCGGAAATACGCCGGAATCAATGATCTCCTGAAATACTTTTCCAGGCCCTACGGATTCGATCTGATCTTTATCACCCACCAGAACCAGTCTGGCACCGGATTTAATACTGGCAAACAGTTTGTCCGCCAGATACATATCGACCATGCTGAACTCATCTGCTATGATCAGGTCATCTGGAATTGGCTGCTCGTTCTTCCATTCTTCCTCTCCAGCTTCTCCGGTAAGCCCTATGGATTTATGGATCGTCAGTGCTGGATACTCTGTACATTCCCGCATTCGCCTTCTGGCGATGCCTGTAGGTGCACATAAAAGGATCACCGCATTTTTATCCAATGCTTCCTGTACAGCAATGATGAAACGGATCACCGTAGTCTTTCCTCTGCCGGGTCCTCCTGTAATGATGGATACCGGGTTTTCAAAGACATTTTTTACTGCCACCTGCTGTTTCGCATTCAAAATAATATCCTGTTCTTTCTGGATCTTTCTTAAAATACGGTCAACATTTACAGCCATTCCCGTCTGCATATGGAGCCTGACTAATGCGGCAGCAGCTCCCAGTTCGGCCTGGAAGCTTTTGCGTGTATAAAACCCTCCATCGTGGCAGACCAGGCTTCCATCTGTATGGATCATATCATTGCCTGTATCCCGGATTGCCCGTTCAGAGACCGGTGAAACATCTTTGTTGTGATTTAAAAGTTTTTCGACACGTTCAATAATGTCCTCTCTTTTTAAATACAAATGTCCTTCGCCTTCTGCTTCTGACATAATATGCAAAATAGCAGCCTTAATACGAAGGGGATCATCTGCACGGAAATGTTTTGCCTTTACTGCAATCTGGTCAACAGTCAGAAATCCAAATCCATGAACCTCACAGAGCCGGAAAGGCTCCTCTTTCACGATCATAACTGCAGCAGGACCAAATTTCTCCTGTATTTTTGAAGCTTTTGCAGGAGTCACCCCAAAAGGGGACAAATACATCATCAGTTCCCGGATGGAACTGCTTTTTTGATATCCTTCCAGAATATCATCTAAGCGTTTCTGCGTAATTCCTTTTACCTGAAGGAGTTTCTCCGGGCTGTCATTAAAAACATTCAGTGTGTCTTCCCCAAACGTTTCTACGATGCGGGCTGCCATTGCCGGTCCGATCCCTTTGATCAGGGATGACGACAAATAAGTCCGAATACCTTCTTTTGTGGTTGGTATGGTTACTGAAAAATTGCTCACACTATACTGCATTCCATATTTTGTGGGTTTCCAGTCTCCCGTCAGTTCCACATCCAGGCCTTCGTTTGTCGGAAGTTCGGTTCCAAATGCCTGAAATATTCCATAATTTCCATTCTTTTGTTTTTTTACTTCCTCCGGTAAATCTTCATTGGTCATGTAGGAAGCTACCGTATATCCACTTCCTGCATTATAATAGATCTGCCGGATGGCTTTACAGCAAATGCTCATGTTCCAGCTCCTCTCTACCATGAGATCCAGAGATAATTATTGCATCCCATACTGGTGATGAAACCATCCTTCTTTAGTTTTTCCCGGATCACCTCTGTCTGTCCAAAAGGATATCCTTTTAAAATTCCAACCCTTCGATATTTCCTTTTTCCAATGGAAATACTGCAGATTCCTTCCCTGTTTACTGAAAAACAGTTTCGATTTTCAGATTCCAGAGTTTTCCGAATCGCCTGGATCCGCTCAAAGCCTTCATTTTCGTACCATATGGCAACCTGTGCCCTGCATCTTGCCTGCTTCTCCTGATTATCGAAATTTACCGTTTCCGATCCCTTCTCATGATTTTTCGGTAAATCCTCGGTCTTTTCAGCATCTGCATGTACTTTACGGGCATCTGCATTCTTTTGCTGTTTGTTGTCATCATCATTCTCATTCGTTTCCTCCTTGTCCTTTTTCATAATAAATTTTTCATAGAAAAACAATCCTGCTGCAACCGGAATGACCAGTGAAAGGGACTGTATGATCACTGCCAGAAATACCGGCCATAAAAATGGTGATACTAACAGACCAAAAATTCCAGTTATCACGCACAGCTGTTTATGTGCAGACAACCATTTGTTCATTTTCCATCATAAACATTTCCTCCTATGATTTGCTCAGTCAAAATCCAGTTTTTCATCATCTGTTTCCATGTACCGGTCATCAATATCCTGACTACGCTCCCGGCTTCTTGCCGAAGTTCCTCTGGATCTTGTCCCGCCAGAATTTGATCTCCGTCTGTCATCCGATGCATCTGTCCTGGTATTGCTTCTGTATCTTCCACCTTCACGTTCCCTGTCATAGTCACGGTCATCCATTTCTGCTGCTCTTTCACTTCTGGTGCTTCTGGAAGCTGAACGCTGGTTTTCTGCACGGTCAGAACGGTTTCGATTAGAAGATGCCCTTGTTTCTCTTTCCGGCTCTTCCCGCTCGTCATTTCCAGATTCTAAAGCTTTCTTACTTTCTGCAAAAGAAATCTCTTCAATCATAAGCCGCATGCCGTAGACATTTTCACCAGCCCGATTCTTGTAGTTGTCATTCTGCATACGACCTTCTACCAGAATCTTGATACCCTTAAACAGATATTTTTCCGCGAACTCTGCTTTTCTGCCAAAAGCCGTACAGCTGAAGAAATCTGCTTCCGGATCTCCTCTTCGTACAAATTTCCGGTTTACCGCCAAGCGAAAGTTTGCGATGGCAAGTTCTCCATTCTCTGTCTGTGTGTAGCGTAAATCAGGCTCATTTACTACTCGTCCCATCATGATTGATTTGTTCATAATTGTCCTCCCATAACCTTATAAAGTTTTCCAGTTTCATTCCAGATGTTCCCGCATACATTTGACTAATGCTCCCATACCATTTTTTCGGATCTCGCGGGCAGCAGAGTCAGCCGTACATAAATTTTTTGCCATCTCCAGTGATTCTTCTCCCGGATGTGTTGCAAACAATACCGGTATCAGATAAAACAGAGATTTTTTGACCAGCATATCATATGCCATCTTAAAAGATTCAGGCGAAGTTTCCTTTCCATCTGGATTACATACAATCTGCCATACTCCTGGATATTCGATAATCCATTCAAGAAGGTGCACGACCTCCTTTTCCATCTTTTTTCGTTTCATAACGCCCTCCTTGCATTCTGAGTTTCCTTGTGTTTTTTTTGTGGGGGGGGAAGATGTCGGATTATGGGATAATTTTTGGAATAGTTTTGGATGATTTTTGGGGTGATGCGTGGTATGGTTATTATATCTTATAAGATCTTTGTCTGTATGGACATTCTTGGAGCTTCATGTTCTGGAGCGTTTTCCATTTGGAGTTACTGTAGAGTTTGTGAAAATCCGTTTTATGGGGTTTTTATGTTTGGGTGATGTGGTATAATTTTATATACCAGTAGGAGTGTTAATGACCAACAATACTATATTCGATGATGTTTTCCGGACAATGGTGGAGAAGATGACTTATCTGGTGGTTCCGCTTATTAATGAGGTGTTCCATACCGCATATCCGGAGGATGTTAAGATTGTTCAGCTTCGTAATGAACATCAGTTGGAAGATGGGGAGATTATTACCGACTCCTGTCTGAGGATTGGCGATATGTTGTATCATATTGAATGCCAGAGCCTGGATGATGAAACAATGGCGGTCAGGATGGTTGAGTATGACTTTGCGATTGCATTGGAACACAGAAAAAAGTTGATGGGAGATATTGCGTAGAATTTCCCAGATCTTGCGTACTATATTTGAGAAGCGGAAAAAGGACACCGGATTTTCTGGAGGTAGAGTTAATCCTTCCGGATTCTCAGATGTGTGTATATCGGGTTCCAACTGTGAAAGTGGAGCATTATACAAAAGATGGTATTTTTGAGAAAAAGCTTCTGATGCTGCTTCCATTTTATATTATGAGATATGAGAAGTCTGCGGATATAATAGAGAAAGATTCGGAAAAACTTCAGAGATTATTAAGTGAATATGAAGATATACGTAATAAACTGGGGAAGGAAATTTCGATTTCCGGGAGGTCAGAGTTGTATACAGATCTGAACAGGCTGATTATCAGAATATCGGATTATGTTTTCAGGAATAAAGAAAAAGTTCGGAAAGGAGTTGGCGAGGTTATGGGTGGAAAAGTTTTGCAGTTGGAATCTGAGAGGCTTCGCGAGGAAGGAATGGCGATTGGAAAAGCGGAAGGAAAAGCAGAGGGTGAAGCAAGATTGAGTGCACTGATCAATCGATTGTTTCTGGAGGGGCGGTCGGATGAAGTGCAGCGTGTGGTGACGGATGTAAAATGGCGTCAGAAGCTGTATGGTGAGTATAATCTGTAATAAGTGATGTGTGAGCTATAAACAAAAAGTTAAGGGGATATTTTATGTGGATTTGTGCCAATGATGAGAGGATTCGATATACAGGGAGGATTGACTGTAGGGTGGAGGCGGAGCCGGTCTGGGTGTTTCCGGGGTCTTCGGCGGAGTTTTGGTTTTCAGGGGAGGTGCTGAGGATTCATGTGGAGAATTTTAATGAGTACTGGCAGAATTATCTGGGGTGTATTCTGGATCAGGTGCAGTCGGCGTTTTATTTGAAAAAGTCCGGTGAGACGGTTATTGAGGTTAGGGTGCCGGAGAATGAGTCTGGGGTGCATCATGTGTTGTTTTTTAAGAGGCAGGATGGGTGTCATGAGCTGAAGATTCTGGGGTTTGAGATTGGGGATGGTGAGAGATTGATTGAGCTGCCTCCGGTTTCGGAGCGTAGGATTGAGGTTTATGGGGATTCGGTTTCTGCCGGGGAGTCGGTGGAGGCGATTGATTTTATTGGTAAAACGGATATGGAGCATGAAGGGGGTTTTTCTAATTGCTGGTTTTCTTTTCCTTGGATGACGGCGAGGATGCTTGGGGCGCGACTTCATGATATTGCTCAGGGCGGGATCGCGCTGATGGATGGTCATGGGTGGTTTCACAGGCCAGAGCAGACTGGAATGGAGACTGCGTGGGATAAGGTGCATTATCCCAAAGAATTTTACTGCACATATTTTACAGTGCGTGCAGACGATTATGACGGAGTGGGATTTTTCGAAATTTGTTCCCCAGGTGGTGATCGTGGCTCTGGGCCAGAATGATAATTATCCGGTGGATTATATGAAAGTGGAGGCTGAGAAGAAAGCACAGGGTGTCTGTGTTCACGAACAGGAACCGGATCAGGAGCAGGTGACGCAGGTGGAGAAGAGTTATTCATATTGTTGTGAGATGGCTGACAGGTGGCGGAGTCACTATGGGGATTTTCTGAAAAAGCTCCGTGGTGTTTATCCGGAGGCGTGGATCGTCTGCTGTACGACTGTTTTGCAGCATGATAAGAGCTGGGATGATGCTATTGACCGGGTTGTAAATTCTGTGAAAGATGAGAAGATCTCACATTTTCTGTTCAGCAGAAACGGTGTGGCTACGCCGGGGCATCCCCGTATTCCGGAGCAGTTTGAGATGGCGCAGGAAATGGCAGATTATATTGAAAATGTGCTGGGTGTATATAAAAATAAATGAGATACGTAATGTGCAGCTGCAGACAAAAGAGATTATATTTTTGAAACTGAATTGCGTAAGATCAAGGTTGACGTAAAAAATCGCATATAGTATACTGTGGATGTTCATCGGAGGGTTGATTGTTCGACGGAAACAATGGCTGGATAAGATGACAGGCTGAGATGTCTGTTGCTTATCCAGCTTTTTTAACGTTTATTAAGAAGAGGAGGATAAGAATGGAAAAAAACAACACTTTTACACAGGGCAAGATCCTGATGACGCTTACCAATCTTGTGAGCAGTTTTGCCATGGGAACGACAGTGCTCCTGGGACAGCAGATTGGCTGTGGAGAGCGGAAACAGGGAGGACGGACAGTAGGAACGGCTATTGTGATGTTTACGGTGATCGCACTGGTCATGACTGCGGTGCTTGTGATTTTTGCACCACAGGTAAGCAGCATTATGAATGCGCCGGAGGAAGCTTTTGACAAAACAGTTGCTTATGTGCGGATCTGTGGCGGCGGTATGCTGGTGATCGTGGCGTACAATCTGATCGGCTGTATTTTCAGGGGGATCGGAGATTCCAGAACGCCGCTGTTTACGGTTGCCGTTGCATGTGTATTCAATATTGCAGAGGATCTGATCCTCTGTGCGGGATTTAAGATGGGAACGTCAGGAGCTGCTTTTGCAACTGTATTTGCACAGATCATCAGTGTGATCGTTTCCTTTGGCGTTATCCGCAAAAAAGAGCTGCCTTTTGAAATGCATAAAACGGATATCGGGGTCCACGGCCGGACTCTCCGGAAAATGGTGGGGCGGTTTCTTTTGCCATTGGTGTTGGAATGTTTTTCCTGTCATTTTTCCATGGAAATGTGCTGGCGGGAATTTTTTCCTCCGATGCAATGGTCATCGAGGCAGCGGCAGATTACCTGAAAGCTTATGCCATTGACTGTCTGTTTACGGCAATCTTTTTCTGCTATATCGGATTTTATAATGGAATCGGTATGACGAAGTTTGTAATGATCCAGGGAATCATAGGTGCTTTCTGTGTGAGAGTTCCGGTGTCATGGTTTATGAGCCGCAGAGCCGGTGCGACGCTGTTTGATATCGGGCTGGCAACACCGTTTTCTTCGATCCTGCAGCTGGTGCTGTGCCTGGGATGTATGTTGTATCTGAGAAAGAAAAAATGGGTATAGGATACCGTGTAAACGTTTTCAGGAATGTGGTCTGTCCGTCTGCAAAAAACTGTGCTAAAATGAGCAAAGAGGATTTTGTCAGAGAAGGATATGATTAAAGAGACAGAATGTGGAAGTCCCACTGACAAAATAAAACCAGAAAAGTAATGTAGATCATAAAGACGAGGAGGAAATATCATGGAGAATATTTTTCACAGAGTAAGTATCCGTAAATATGAAGATAAACCCGTGGAGAAAGAGAAAATCCTTCAGATCCTGAAAGCCGGTATGCAGGCGCCAAGTGCATGTAATCAGCAGCCGTGGGAGTTTTATGTTGTGACAGATAAGGAGAAGATCAGGGAACTTTCCAAAGCGACTCCTTATTCCGGATGTGCGGCAGGTGCGCCGGTTGTGATCGTTCCGGTATATCGGAAAGAGGGACTGGTTGTGCAGGACATGGCGCAGATCGACATGTCTATCGCCCAGGAAAATATCTGGCTGGAAACGGATGCGCTGGGACTTGGCGGCGTTTGGATCGGAATCGCGCCGATGCAGGATCGCATGGATCTGGTCCATGATATTCTGAAACTTCCGGAGAATGTGGAAGTTTTTTCCCTCTTTGCCCTGGGATATCCGGCAGAGAGCAGGAAGCAGCAGGATCGTTTTGACGAGAGCAGGATCTACTTTGTAGAATAATGTATGCATCGGGCTGTGTCAGAATACAATGAAGAATGGCAGAACATATGGTTTTCTGGTACAGCAAGACAGATGTGATAGATAGTAGAACAGAATCGAGGACAGAAAAATGGAACATATAGCAAGAGACGAAGCATTTGCATTATTAAAAAAATACAACAAAGATCCTTTTCACATCCAGCATGCACTGACTGTGGAGGCAGTGATGAAATGGTATGCAAAAGAGCTGGGCTATGGCGATGACGCAGAATACTGGGGCATTGTAGGTCTGCTCCATGATATTGATTTTGAACTTTACCCGGAAGAACACTGCCTGAAAGCACCGGAACTTCTCCGTGAGGCAGGTGTGGGAGAAGATATCATTCATGCGGTGGTTTCTCATGGATATGGAATTACTGTTGGCTGTGGAGCTACCATTGAGACTGCGCCGGAGCATGAGATGGAAAAAGTCCTTTTTGCAGCGGATGAGCTCACCGGTTTGATCTGGGCAGCGGCGCTGATGCGTCCGTCCAAGAGTACCAAGGATATGGAGCTGAAATCCCTGAAAAAGAAATATAAAAGCAAAGGTTTCGCGGCAGGCTGTTCCAGAGAAGTGATCCAGCGAGGCGCAGATCAGCTGGGCTGGGATCTTGCGAAACTTCTTACTATGACACTTCAGGCTATGGCAGAAAGCGAAGATGAGATCCAAAAAGAGATGGATGCGGAAGAAGCCTGAATATAGTGAAAGACACCAATAAATCTTCTGATATTTTGTGCAGAATACATTTTGCAGAGCCGGGATTTTTGCGATAAAATATAAGTATAGGAACCGAAAAACTGCATTATGAAAGAGGTGAAGGGTATGAAGGAATACGAGATCATTATTGAAACTATTAATCCCTGTGGTGGTGATCGCCATTCTCAGCAAGAGATCGTTGAAGCAAAGATTGAGAGCCCGGAAGCTTATGTCAAAGAAAAAGGAAGATTTCCAATCATTGATAAGATTGAGAATCCCGACGGCGGGGTTGTGATCGTGACCGGTGATGGAAAAGGATACATGGTAAGATATACATTTTCTGAATAATGGGTAATGCGGCGTATGTGACGGAAAACGGATCATAAAGTGGAGTATGGATCTGTTTTACATATATGCCGCATTTTTATTGCTTTTTCGTGATCGGGCAAAAAAATCCTTGACCTAAAGCAAGGAGCTTGGAGTTGGTTTTAACACCCCATCCATTATCCGTTTTCCATTTGAAAAAATGGTGCGGGAGAATAAGAATGTAAATCTGGTGCGGCTGAACCTGGATGAGGCAGTGATACCGGAGAGCTTTGGTAAAAGGGGAATCGGGATCAACCGGGATCTTTGTATAGGATTTCAGCACAAAAAAAGACACCAAATATGCCCCGGCCATCAGACATCAGCCAAAGCGATATTTAGTGTCAGAAAAATCCATATTCAATTTGCGCGAGGATTATTATAGCAGATTTTTTCAGGAAAAGTAAAGAGAAAAATTCTGCGAGAAATAGATGCCTTTTATTTTTGAAATTGAAATCTGCACAAAAAAACGTATGCAAATTTATAAAATATGTATAAATTATTTGTTGAAATTTTATAAAAAAAGGAGTAAAACATTAGATAAATAAAAAAGAGAAATGCATGGAACAGGACAGACCACAAAAAGCATGCCGGATTACAGAGAGCCGCAGGCTGATGAGAAGCGGCAGAAGGTATTTTGTGATATCACCTGGGAGCATCCCGCTGAATAGAAATCTTTAAGTAAGCCGGGACGTAGTCTTCACGTTACAGAAGAGGCTGTTTGATATGACAGTAATAAGTGGTCGCGTTTAGCAATAAATACGATAATACAAAGTGGTACCACGGAACATTCCGCCTTTGTTATCCGAAAGGATAGCAAGGGCGTTTTTTGATGCAATAACTGTTTTACGGTCATTGTATCATGTATAAAAAACACAAAGGAAAGAGAGTTGATATTATGAACGGAATCACAATGATGATCATAGCCATCGTAGTTCTTGGAGGTGCATATCTTCTGTATGGCCGTTATCTTCAGAACAAATGGGGTATTGATCCAAAAGCAAAAACTCCTGCTTATGAGCTGGAGGACGGAGTTGATTATGTACCGGCCGATACAAATGTAGTATTTGGCCATCAGTTTGCATCCATAGCAGGTGCGGGCCCGATCAACGGACCTATCCAGGCCGCAATTTTCGGCTGGCTGCCGGTTCTGCTCTGGATCCTCATCGGAGGTGTATTCTTTGGAGCTGTGCAGGATTTTGCATCCATGTACGCATCTGTAAAGAATAAAGGACGTACTATCGGATATATCATCGAAGCGTATATCGGAAAGCTTGGAAAAAAATTGTTTCTTTTATTCTGCTGGCTGTTCTGTATTCTGGTTGTTGCCGCATTTGCAGATGTTGTAGCAGGAACCTTTAACGGATTTGTCGCAAATGATGCAGGAGCTGTTACAAAGGTAGCGGCAAACGGAGCTGTTGCAACCACTTCCATGTTATTTATATTTGAGGCTGTTGCACTTGGATTTTTCCTTAAATATACAAAGTTCAATAAATGGATCAACACTGCAGTAGCAATTATATTACTGGTAGCCGCAATTGCACTGGGACTTAATTTCCCGATGTATGTAAGCCTTGGAACCTGGCATATCATCATCTTTGCATATATCCTGATCGCCAGTGTCGCTCCTGTATGGGCACTGCTTCAGCCACGTGATTATCTGAACAGCTATCTGCTCATTTTTATGATCGTCGGTGCGGTTATCGGTGTATTTGTAGCCAATCCGTCCTGTAACCTGAAGGCATTTACAAGCTTTAATGTAGACGGACAGTATATGTTCCCGATCCTGTTTGTAACCATCGCCTGCGGTGCTGTTTCCGGCTTCCATTCACTGGTATCTTCCGGTACTGCATCCAAGCAGATCAAAAATGAGAAAAATATGCTTCCTGTTTCCTTTGGAGCAATGCTGATGGAAAGTATGCTTGCCATCATCGCACTGATCGCAGTTGCATCCTTTGCAGATGGTGAAGCAGCAGCACAGGGACTTACCACCCAGCCGCAGATTTTTGCGGGAGCCATTGCAAACTTCCTTTCTGTAGTTGGCCTTCCACATTCTCTGGTATTTACACTGATCAACCTTGCAGTATCTGCATTTGCACTGACATCCCTTGATTCTGTAGCCAGAGTCGGACGTCTGTCATTCCAGGAATTTTTCCTTGATTCTGATACAGATGAGGAAAACATGAGCCCGTTCCTGAAGGTAGTAACAAATAAATATTTCGCAACAGTCATTACACTGGTACTTGCCTACATGCTTACAAAGGTCGGCTATGCAGAAATCTGGCCGCTGTTCGGCTCCGCAAACCAGCTGTTATCTGTACTCGCTCTTGTAGCCTGTGCAGTATTCTTAAAGAAAACAAAACGTCAGGGCTGCATGCTCTGGATCCCGATGGTATTCATGATGGCAGTTACCTTCACAGCACTTGGCATGACCATCACAAAGCTTTCAAAGGCACTGGTAACAACAGGGCTGGATCTTGGAAACACCTTACAGCTTGTATTTGCAGTATTACTGCTGATCCTTGGTGTATTGGTAGCGATCCAGGGCGTGAAGAAACTGCTTGAGAAGACAGATGATAAAAAAGCAACGGCATAACATTATCGGATAAGATCACGGATATCTGTTTAGCTGAAGAGGCATGAGTCATATAAAAGGCTCATGCCTTTTTGCATCCATGGAACCTTGAGATATCTAGAGACGATTTATGACCCCATGCGCCTGCATTCATTGGGAGTCATTCCGAATTGCCTCTTAAAAGCAGTCTGAAAGTGACTTTGGCTGGAGAAACATAAAAAGGTGCTGATCGTACTGATGGATTTGTTGGTATATTGCAGCAATTCTTTACCTTCTTCCAGCTTACAGCGCAAAATAAATGCGCTGACAGAAAAACCGAGTGTTTTTTTTAATAATCAGGAAATGATGGCTGCGATGATGGAAGGAATGCCGCTTCGTCAGTTGTTAAGCTTCGTTCCCGGAATTAAAAGAGAAATGCTGGAACAGATGGTTGGTGCTTTAAACGAAGGTTTTGCATATAATAAAAAAAATGTATCAATGGAAATGAAAGCCTTATGCCAGACCAGAAATTAGAGAATCTTCTTAATCTTGCCATGAATGCCCTGCCGCAGGAACAGGCGAAATCGGAAAATCTGAATGTGGGATATGATCCCACCACCAGGTTGTGGGATGTGATCGTGAAATACAGCGGTCCGGAAAGCGGACTTGGTGGTGAGAGGATCCAGGTGGTCCCGCTGCTTGGCAGCTATGCAGTAGTGACATTGCCGGAAACGGAAATTTCTGCATACTCAGTCAGAGAGCAGATCGAGTTTATAGAAAAGCCCAAGAGACTTTATTTTGAGACCTTTGAAGAGCGGGAGGCAAGCTGCATTTTGCCGGTGCAGAATGGAGCCGATGGATTAACCGGCAAGGGGATTTTGGTGGGTATTGTGGATTCCGGGGTGGACTATTTTCATCCGGATTTCAGAAATGAGGATGGCAGTACCCGGATCCTGCGACTGTGGGATCAGAGTGTAGCTGGAAATCCACCGGAAAACTATGTATCAGGAACTGAATATACGAAGGAAGAAATTGATGAGGCGCTTGCACTCGGGGAAACCGAAGGCAGGCGCCTTGTTCCGTCGGGGGATTTCAGCGGACATGGAACAGCAGTTCTTGGAATAGCAGCAGGAAATGGGAGAGCATCGGAGGGAGTGAAGCGAGGCGTTGCGTATAGAAGTGATCTTCTGGTGGTAAAGATGGGAAATCCACGGGAAAATTCATTTCCGCGGACAACGGAGCTGATGGAGGGGATTGATTACCTGATACGGCAGGCAGTGAAGATGAGAAAACCGATCGTTATAAACGTCAGCTTTGGGAATAATTATGGTTCTCACAGAGGGGATTCTCTTCTGGAAAACTATATTGATACAGTTGCGGCCATGGGGCGGACTGTGATCGTTACAGGAACCGGAAATAACGGCAGCCAGCCCTGGCATGCAGGAGGAATCCTGCAGCAGGGGAAAACAGAAGAAATCCAGTTGGCGGTGGGAGCTTTTGAGCCCACATTAAATGTACAGTTATGGAAGGATTATGAAGATGAGATGGAAATTTATCTGGAAAGTCCGTCCGGAGAACGGATCGGTCCATTATATGAAAGGCTGGGTCCACAGCGGCATCTGCTGGAAAATACAGAGCTTCTGATCTATTATGGAAAACCCGGTCCCTATCAGCTGTCCCAGGAAATCTACATAGATTTCATTCCTGAGGGTAATTATGTGGACAGCGGTGTCTGGAAAGTTCTTTTAAGTGGAAAACGTGTGCGCTCCGGACAGTATTTCCTCTGGCTGCCGGGTGGAAATGTACTGAATCGCGGAACCGGGTTTTATTCTCCGCGGGCTGTGGGAACTTTGACGATTCCTTCCACTGCCGGAAAAGTTATTTCTGTTGGAGCTTATGATTCCAGACAGAATGCCTACGCAGATTTTTCCGGAAGGGGAAGTCAGTTCCTGCCGATCCGGAAGCCTGACCTCGCAGCTCCCGGCGTATCCATCACCGCCCCGGTTCCAGGCGGTGGCTACGCCACCGTCACCGGAACCTCCTTTGCGGCACCCTTTGTCAGCGGAAGCGCAGCTCTGCTTATGGAGTGGGGAATCGTGAAAGGAAATGATCCGTTTCTTTATGGGGAAAAAGTGAAGGCGTATCTGAGGAAAGGCGCACAGAGTGTGGGCGGATATGAGGAATATCCGAATGTGGAGGTGGGATGGGGACGGTTGTGTCTGGCAGAGAGTATCCCATACGGCATATCCTGAATATATAGAAACGGACAGGATTTTCAGATACGCGCCTTATGATCCTGACATTGATATGAAGATGAGTTCAGTTACTGTCAGAGGTGCTAGTGCAAATATTGAAGCATTCACGCATAATGTAGATAAACAAAACACAACTATAAAAAGAAGGAGGATAGGGTATGGGTTTATTTGATAAGAAGATCTGTGATATCTGCGGAGAGAAAATAGGTTTATTGGGAAACAGAAAACTGGATGACGGAAATCTGTGTAAGGATTGTGCAAAAAAATTATCACCATGGTTTGAAGACCGGCGGCACAGTACGGTAGAGGATATCAAACGTCAACTGGAATATCGTGAAAAAAACAAAAAAGCCGTAATGGATTTTTGTATAACCCGTCAGATCAATACCAGAAATTACAATGTTTTTATTGATGATAATAAGGGGAATTTTACTGTTGCACGGAAGCTGGATGTCAATGAAAATCCGGACATAGTTCCTTTATCCGCTGTTGTGCAGTGCAGAGTTGATGTAGAGCGACAGCAGAACGAGGAAACATATACAACAAAGGATGGAGAAACCGTAAGCTATCAGCCACCGGTATATAAGTATGAATTTGATTATACTATGCGTATTAAAGTAAAAACTCCATGGTTTGATGATATGGATTTTCGTCTGAATACTTTTTCCATAAGCAGCGATAACAGAGGCGAATTGATGGAAGTGGAGCAGACAGGTCATCAGATCATAGCCGCCTTGACACCAAATGCGGCTGGAATGCAGCAGCCCGGAATGCAGATGAATAACGGAATGCAGCAGTCCGGGATGTACATGAACGATGGAATGCAGCAGTCCGGAATGAACATGAACAGTGGAATGCAGCAGCCTGGTATGAATATGAACAATGGAATGCAGCAATCTGGAATGCAGATGAATAACGGAATGCAGCAGTCCGGGATGTACATGAACAATGGAATGCAGCAGCCTGGTATGAATATGAACAACGGAATGCAGCAATCTGGAATGCAGCAGCCCGGAATGAACATGAATAGTGGAATGCAGCAGCCTGGTATGAATATGAACAGCGGAATACAGCAGCCTGGAATGCATATAAACAATGGAATGCAGGAGTCCGGGATGAACATGAACAGCGGAATGCAGCAATCTGGAATGCAGATGAACAACGGAATGCAGCAGCCTGGTATGAATATGAACAATGGAATACAGCAACCCGGAATGAACATGAATAGTGGAATGCAGCAGCCTGGGATGCAGATGAACAATGGAATACAGCAACCCGGAATGCAGCAGCCCGGCGGTTTGTGGAAATGTCAGTGCGGTGCAGAGAATACCGGAAGGTTCTGCGAATACTGTGGCCAGCCAAGACCATTTTGAGTGATGATAGACAGAGTGGACAGAATTGTTCACTCTGTTTGTGACAACAGGGTTGAGAATGGATGATTTCTCTGAAAACTATATAATAAAATAGAGTTTTATAGTATACTTATCACAGAGGTGTATTAATGAGAGAGGAATTTTCATGACATACAATAAAAAAAGGGCACTGTCGTATGGAGGAATCCTGATAAGTGTATTGCTGGCGTATTTCTGCAGGCTGGTAAGACCGGAAAATGTTTTTATGAGAAATCTGGCAGATCAGTGTCGTAACTGTATTTATCTGGGAATGTATTGTGCCTGGGTGATCTATCTGGAAAAGCATGTAGTGCATAGAAAAACGCGCAGATGCCTGACTGCAATTGGCTGTCTGATGGTATTCTGGTTCTTTGTGCGGACGGTAAAATTTCATATTCTTCATGATCCGCTTGGAGAACATATCTGCTGGTATCTGTATTATATCCCGATGATCCTGATACCGGTCCTTGGACTGGCAGCAGCGCTGTTTCTTGGTGAAAAGGACGGCGAGAAAACGGGCAGAAAAATTATTGTTTTGCTGGTTTTTGCGGTGATTATGATCGTCTGTGTTTTTACAAATGACCTGCATCAGCTGGTGTTTCGGTTTTCCGGGCGGCCTCCGTTTTCGGACAGAGATTACAGCTATGGTATTCTTTTTATAGTGATCCAGGGATGGATCATATTTTGCCTGATATGGATGGAAATTATGCTGATCAGAAAAAGCAGGATTCCGGGAAGGAAGCAATTTTGGCTGCCTGTCATTCCGGGAATATTGCTGCTGGGATGGAATATCGGGAATTTACTCCGTCTGCCTCTGATCAAAACAATTGCCGGAGATATGACAGCGGTATGCTGTCTTTTGATGGCGGCAATTTACCAGGGATGTATATTATGCGGCCTGATACAGACGAACAATCGATATTTTGAATTATTCCAGACCTCCGGAGGACTGGATGCAGAGATTACGGATGATTCTTTTCAGCGTTATTATCATTCCGGTGATTTTCCGGAGCTGTCACCGGAACTGCGTAAAATTGTAATAAACAGATCAGCTGTACAGGAACAGGGAATCCGGATCAACCATATTCCTATAAGAGGAGGACATTTGTTCTGGTCAGAAGATATTTCGGTGCTTCTGGATCAGTATCAGGATATTCGGGAACAGCAGGAGGAACTGACTGCCAGAAATCGTCTGCTGCAGAAAACCTATCAGAAAGAAGCTGAGCGGAGAAAAACAGAAGAACAGAACCGACTGCTGAACATGATACAGAATCAGACAGCCGGGCAGCTGGAATTGCTGTCACAGCTGATGGATGAGCTGGAAAGAACGGAGTCAAGGGAACACTATGACCGGATCCTGGGAAAGATCGTGGTTGTTGGTACATATTTAAAGAGAAGAAAAAATCTGGTATTGACACAATATGCATCAGATGGAAATCTGCTTACGATGGAGGATCTCAGACAAAGTCTGGCGGAATCCTGTGACAGCTTAAAATTATGTAAGATCCGGGCGGCTTATTATGTCGAAAATGGTGAAGTGCAGCTGAATGCAGATGATATACTGAAATGCTATGATACCTTTGAATGGCTTGTGGAACGATTGTTTGATACAATGCAGTCTGTTTTTTATCGTGTGTCGCAGATCGATGATGCTCTGCGTATTTCAGTTCATATTGTAGCAGAAGAAGATCTGCGGGGATTAATGTCAGAAAGACCGGAATTAGATGTGCAGCAGGAAGATGAAAACGAATGGTTTATCGGATGTATCGTATGCAGAAAGAGAGGCGGAAGATGACTGATTTTGCGGAATGCAGTATGGCAATGCAGGATTTTCTGATGATCCTTCTTGAAATCTGCCTGATTCTGGAATTGATCCTTCTGTTGATAAGGATAACCTGTTTTTACGGGAAAAAGAAAATTATAACAGCAGTGACTGTTTTTGCAGTTTCTTTTATGCTTATGGGATCTCTGATGAATGATCACAGATATTGTCATGGGGAAAGCGCATATCAGCCAATGCTCCGGGGGTGTCCGGTCAGCGTTTTGATGGCAGCGATGGTGGTATTGGTGTTTTATCTTTTCAGAGCAATCTGGAGAGAGAGACGCAGATATCATCATTCTCTGTCTTACTGGTCTGTGAATGAAGCTGTTGATGATGTTCCCTGCGGGGTGTGTTTTTCGGATCCGCTTGGAAGGATCGTTTTGTGCAATACCAAGATGCAGGAGCTGAGCAGGATAATGACAGGCTCCTATCTGCAGGATTATGAGGTATTGCGGAAAGTAATAGATGGAGGATCCGAAGCAAAGAGACTTCGCAGATTAAGCAGCGACAGTAATGTATTTTATTTTCCGGATGCTTCCGTCTGGATGTTTCAGGAATATCGTCTGCAGGAGCCGGATTGTGCAGGATATCTGCAGACAGTGGCAGTTAATGTATCAGAAATTTATTACAATGGTGAA
>ERZ857969.2747-NODE-2747-length-19400-cov-3.729026_pt1 | contig 19400 bp, 14 predicted proteins | sample MGYA00519864_ERZ857969 | MGnify/ENA primary metagenome ERZ857969 (study PRJEB31778, sample SAMEA3449382) | human gut metagenome | biome: human gut; feature: human-associated habitat; material: faeces | place: United Kingdom | collected 2010/2012 ... | reverse complement strand
AATTGCAAAAAGTTTCTTGGCTTTCCCGCCCGACTTTTGTAAAACCGCCTCCATTTTCCTTTGCCCGTTTGTAAAAGCCCTGATAAAATTGCTTTGGAAGTGTATTCTCATACATGCGAAGCGAGCTGTAAAGAAGTGTACCATCCTCCCCAGAAATTTGTATATCAATGTCATATTCTGCGGTAAGTTCATCAAGCTGCTGCTCTATAACGTTTAGATTTCCCAGTTGTTTCTCCAAAACCTGCTCTACTTTATCATTCGCATTGTTCAGTGTATTCTTTTTTGCTGCCTTATAGATATCATCCAGATAAACTGTCTGCAACAAAAACAGCAAAAGCAGGAGAATTGCCAAAAAGACAAGAATCCCGGCAAATATCCCCCACTTAATGCTCAAATGCTTTCTTTTAAATATGATCATCGAAACGATACCCCACTCCCCTTAACGTTACGATACAGCTTCTATATTCCTCAAGACTGCTTCTAAGACGTTTAATATGTGTATCCAACGTTCGGTCATCTCCGTAATAATCGTATCCCCATACATTTGTAATCAATTGGTCACGGCTAAGTGCAATATTTCTATTTTCAACCAAATAAAACAATAAATCATATTCCTTTGGCGTCAAATCTAGCCTGTGATCTTTTATCATCACGCTTCTTCCGGTAAAGTCCACCACTAAATCGCCATGACGGTACACCTTGCGATCTGTAAGAGTGTCTTCAATCTCCTGGCTTTTCTCACTCTGCCATGCTTGCACTGAACTTTGCAATGCAGATTTTGTATACGCAGTACCTGATACGCTGTTTCGCTGCGCGACAACACGCACGCGGCACATAAGCTCTTTTGGCGAAAACGGTTTTACTACATAATCATCAACACCTAGCTCAAAGCCTTTGATGCGATCATACTCCTCTCCTCTTGCTGACAGCATAATAACTGGAATCTTTTTATAACGGCGCACCTGCTTACACACTGCAAAACCGTCCATTCCCGGCATCATAACATCAAGTATTATCACATCAAAATCTTCTAGTGCACAAATGGAAACTGCCTCAATTCCATCCTTTGCCTCTGTAACCTGATGTCCTTCCATCTCGGCGTATTTTCGAATGATTAAACGAATTTTTTTTTCATCGTCTACCACAAGAAGCCTCGCCATATTAAACCTCCCTGTTACTTAGGGCGCCGAAGCGCCCTAAAACAATAATCAATAGATATGATGTTGGGGTCAAAAGGTATTTTGCCCCCTTTGATACCAGATTGCTACGTGCTTTGCACTCTCGCAATCTTCAAAAACATTCGTAATCCGCTCATTTTTCTTTGAAAAATGGCTACTTACTCATATTTTTGGCGAGTCAAGAGTTCAAAAAACCTCTTGCAAGCAAGCTTGCATCGGCTTTCTGACCTTTTGACCCTGGTATCATATAAATTTTAGTTGAAGCTTTGCTCAGTACGATTTATTATCTCATCCTGAAGTGCCTTGCTTAGTTTCCATTTTTGTGTTTCCGGATTACTTCTGAATATTTGTTACAAGACACATTTTTGCATCCCCTTTTCTTTTATTTTCCCCCGAAGCTAAATCTTAGACCCATCATAGCACCGCGCCATATAATTGTCAATGTGTCAAATCTTTGACCCATTTATACTTACGAAAATGGTGCAAAACCCACGGCAGCTTTCCTACTTCATCTATACATGTACACGCATATACAAGCACTACTGGCCAGTGGAAAAAATATGTTCCTGCGGCAGCGAGCGGAATCGCGAGACACCACATACACACGGCAAGACTATACATATCAAACAGCGTATCGCCGCCGGCGCCGAAAATACCATTTATTGTGACATCGTTAACTGCGCGTCCAATCATATAAAATGCTATAACGGCAAACATGCCCTTCAAATATTCCTGTGCCTGCGGTGTAAGCTTTACAAAGTGCAAAATAATTGGTGCAGATATGCACATTAAAAGAGAAGCAAAAATACCGCATGCAAATGATATTTTTAACAGACGTATGCCGTATCGCTTTCCTTTCTCTAAATTTCCTGCGCCGAGCTCATTGCCAATCATAATTCCAGCTGCACTAGAAATACCTGCGCTAAAGCAGCATATGATATCTCTTACAACAGCTGCTACTGAATTGGCTGCCGCTGCATCAGTTCCAAGATGACCCATAAATGATGAATAGGATGTGAATCCAATTCCCCAGAACAGACATGCTCCTAAAAGTGGAAGTCCGCACTTCCAAAAATCTTTTGAAATCTGTTTATTTCTTCTTAATAAATCACGCATGGACGGATGGAGATAATTTGGCTTATATGAAATAAGTACAGAACAGCAAAGCTCAATAATTCGCGCGATAAGTGTCGCAAGAGCTGCTCCTCGCACACCCATCGGTGCAATGCCAAAGCCTCCAAAAATAAAAATGGCATTTAAAATAATATTGACACAGACTGTCATTGAACTTATGACTGCCGTTGTCTTTGCGTGCTCACTTGTCTTCATTATAACAAGATAACACTGAGAAATACCTGTAAGCAAATATGAAAATCCTGCTATTTTTAAATAGCTGACACCATAATCGATCAATACCTCTTCATTCGTAAAAATAAGCATCAAATAGCGTCCGAAGAAAACACAGCCAACAAAGAATATGGCTGATACTAGTCCGCAAAGGCGAAGCGCCATGCAAAAGATCTCATCTAATGTCTTTTTGTCTCCCTTTCCCCAATACTGCGCGCCTAAAATACCAAGACTGGCTGTCGCTGCTGCTAAAAACATGTTTTGGATAAACTGAATCTGTGTTGCAAGTGATACAGCCGACATATAATTTTGATCCATGCCTCCAAGCATAAATGCATCGGCCACTGCCACCATCGCTAACATCAGATTTTGAAGCACAATCGGAACCATCAGGCTCCAGAGCTTTTTATAAAATGCTTCATCTTTTTGTAGCTTGCCCATTTTTCATCCCTCTCTTTTATTTTTTTATAGTTCACGAGTCCGTGAACAGTATCATCTTATCATTTACGGGCAGCTCTGTACATGTATTTATTCGGCTTTTTTAGGAGAATCCTTGAGAAAAAAATATTTCACAGACGCAGTCAGTTCTCTTATTCTGAGTTCAAAAAACAGCCACCCGATACCTTTTTGATACCAGATGGCTGTTTTGCTTTATTATATTCTATCCCGCAGCTTTTTTGCTGTCACGTTGCCTTATGTCTAAACTTTGCCCTCTTTGCTGCGCTCCCCCTGCTTGTATGCTCTTTTGACTCTGCGAAGGTTAAGTTAATATGTAGCATAAACGCCTTTCAGGTTTACTACTTCGCTGTTGTCGCTAATAGCATAGACCTTGTAATCACCTTTTACATAAGCCTGAAATGGTTGTGAAAATCTTCCATTTGCATAGACGCATCTTCTTGCTCCATTTGGCTCAATTATACCGACACGTATAACTTTTCCAAGAGGTGTAATATCTCCGCTAACATTAATTACCTGATCCTTATTCACTTTAAAATATCCACTTGTCTGCAGATAATCATATGTAAGTGTCCAGTTAAAATTAGCACCTGTTGCTCTTGTTAAATTATCCACTTCGCCTTCTACTACCGTATATCCATCAATTGGGAGAACATCATTAAACACAATTCCTGTATTAACATAATCAGCAGGATTAATATTACTATTGTCAGGATATTCTGGTGTCTCTGTGCTCTCAATAGCCACATCCATATCTCCTACAACAGCTGAGACTCCTTTTTCAACATCTTCGACCATTGTAAGATCATATAATCTTTTATATCCTTCTGCCATTACACCTGTTGCTGCAAATGTTGAAGTTACGGAAGCAAACGAAACTGCGATTGCTGCGATCGTGCCCAAAAACTTTGATTTCTTTCTTGCCTTCTGCATATTTACCATCATCTCAATCCTCCTGCTTAATGTCATAGGTTCAGTTCCTATTGAAGAAAACAGACCTTGCTGATTCTGCTCTGCGACATTACACAAAACAATTGCATACATCTTGGAATTGCCAAGCGCGATGCATGATTCGTAATCGCATGCATATTCATTCCATTGATTCATGTACTCAGAAAGTGAACGTGACAACGGATTAAACCAGTGAATTGTCTCAATGATTTTTGATGCATATAAAAACCAAAGATCTCGGCGTTTGTAGTGAATCAGCTCGTGGATCATAGTTACTTTCTCCACAATCGGATTCAATTTGTCATCTGGCAACACAATTCTTGGCCTCAGTATTCCTGTAGCAATACCACACCTAAGTCCAAACTTCTGATACAGCTTTACTCGACCCGGACGTTTTTTGATTTCCTTACAAACCTCTCGAAAACGCGCCCGACTTTTTAGATTCGCTGGAAATGCATCTCTTAAATACGCTCTTGTTACACGCCATTCTTTCCAGATCTTTCCAAAGTTAAAGAAAAGACCTATCAGCCATGCAATAAAAAGTGCATGATTGACCACTGTAATAATCGGCGTCCACTCAAATAAGCGTCCATCCCAACCTCTAAAATAGCCATCAACTGCTATAAGCAAACAAAACCCAAATGGTAAAAGATACGCGACTACAACACATCGTAATAACCAAAAAAGTGCTCGCGAATATCCTCTTTTACTAAGTTTCTTTACTGCCCGCAGCCAAACAAATAGCATCAGGCTGCCCCAGACATGTGCTGCCAAAATTGCAAATACTACATCATTGATCCATTTCATCCAACAAGCCTCTTATCTGTTTGATATCTTCTTTAGAAAGAGACTGGTTGTTTGAAAGTGCTGCGATGAACTCGACCGGCTTGCCGTCGAACCAGAAATTAACCTCGCGCGCTGAGAGCTTTGCCTTGTATTCTTCCTCGCTCTTTTCTGCGTGAATGTAAGAAATTCTGCCTGCACGGTGAGAGCTAATGAAACCCTTTCCGTTTAAGCGGGTAAGGAAGGTTACTACTGTTGTTCTCTTGTAATCTCTCTTGTAACGCTCCTGAATCAAATCAATCAGCTCCGGAACTGAAATATCTCCTTTTTGATCCCAGATTACTTTCATAATCATAGCTTCACAAGCACTTAATGGTTCTCTCTCCATATTCTGACACACCTTTCTACACGTACCAGATACCTGTCTCCTCCAATAGGAATTTCACACCTAGAATTTACTACACCAGTAATAAAAAGACAAGTGTCACATTTACCACTTGATACTTTTTGTATCATAGTACGCATTCGCAATATTTTTAGTTTCTGTTTTACGTTTGTTGAATCTTTGTAAAGTGCAGCAATTTGCTGCGAAAGGCTCTAAGCCCTTTAAATAATACATAAGCTGCTTTCTGTAAGCAAACTCACGTCTCTAAATGTGGCGCTCTCTTGCCCATGAGCCATACAGATTTAAGATTTCAAAAAATAACATTAGCTCAATGGACAGCTTTAGTACAAACGCCTCCTTTCCGCGCTATAAAACTTACACTATCGTTAGTATATCTGACTTCTGTAAGAATGTAAAGTTTCTTCTTATTTTCTGTCTTTTTGCAGTACAATGCCCTTTATATTTTGTGCATATTGTACAAGTTATTATGTCATTTTTAACACTTATGCAAGTCTTTGCGCAAATGCAAGCGTTTGGGCTAACGCTTCCTCTTTTGGCACGTTTGAAAGATGAAGATCATGTGAGTATGCAAGAATTTCACTAAATTTTGGTCCCGGCTTTAATCCAGCCTTAATTAAATCAGCTCCCATCACGCATGGCTGCGCCATCGTGTACTGATACCAGTCAAGACGCTCCTTTAAAAAGTCTTCATATTCTGGAATAACTTGCCCTTTTCCCTTTCCCATCTGATCGGCCGTTGAAAAAAGAATCAGATCAGATGGCACTGTTGCACTGTCAAACATCTGATTTGTTGCCTTTTTCCCGGCTTGCTCTCTGGCAAGCTCGTAAGGTCTCATATGAAGTGATGCAAGATTTCTCACATAACGGATCAGCTTTGTCTCATTTGTAATGCGCTCTAAAAATTCTTTTACAAGAGGATCGCCCTTTTTTGCATGACCATAAGAATGAATTTCTCCATTCTCCTCTGTTGTTGATATAATTTTTCCAAAATCGTGTACTACTGCTGTCAGCATAAATCCAAGAGGATTTTCTGCCTTGCTTCGAAGTAAGGCTGCACTGTCAAGTACCTGCATAGTGTGATTCCACACATCTCCCTCAGGGTGATACTTTTTAGGTTGCTTTACTCCAATAAGCTGTGTTAAATGTAAAAACCAGTCGTCAAGCTGATTCATTTTGTGCATCTGTTCAAAGAAAATGGATGGATGCGCAGCCTTTAACAAAGCTTTTTCAAGCTCACTCATCACACGCTCATGGGCTAATGTTGTCAAATCCATTGTTTGAGATAATTCAATAGTCTCTGGCGCAATAGAAAATGAAAAGCGTGCGGCAAATTGCGCAGCTCTAAGCACACGAAGCGGATCTTCTGCAAAGGTGTGAGGGTTTACATGACGAAGCACTCCTTTTTTTAGATCCTCCTGACCGCCGAAGTGATCAATGATCTCTCCAGTCAGAACATCTTGCATCATGGCATTGATTGTAAAATCGCGGCGCATTGCGGCTTTATATGTTCCAAGAAATGGATCTACAAATATTTTAAAATCTTTATGTCCTCGTCCTGTCGCCTCCTCCTGTCGCGGCATGGCAATGTCGATATCGTATCCTCTAAGACCATACACACCAAAGCTTGCACCCATCTCAGTTCTAGAGCCAAGCCCATCAAGAATATTCTCTAGCTCTTTTGGCTGTACACCATGGATTTCAATATCAATATCCTTACTATGCTTTCCCATTAAAAGATCACGCACGTAGCCGCCGACAAGAAATGTTCGTCCTCCCTTATCTGCTACGCATGCGGCAATTTTTTCTGCCATTTTCAGATCACGGTTTTCCATAAATTACTACTCTTTCCTCTATATATTGATGTCTCTTCCCTGAAATTCAAAGAAGTCAAAATCTGCCGGAATGCGGCTTCCGCAGCCACCGTTGTTGGCGTAGATGCCGACTAGTGTTCCGGTGTGGCGCTTTGGATCGTCTGGCACACCCTCATCGCACAGGTAAATGCAATCTTTTAATACGCCTGCCTCGCTCCAATCTTCTCCGTCGCAGCTATATAAAAAGCGTCTTGTCAGACGATCTACCTCTACTTTTAACCAAATCGGTCCATTTTTTATCTGATCTACTTCTGCAATCAGCTCTTCACCGTGGTTTCTGTTTATTACAAGCTGCAATTTTCTTCCGCCTTCAAAACAAAGTGAGAAGCGTGCATATGTCGCTGTACTATAATAACATGTAAGTCCGGCCTGTTCACCATCTCTTGTCGGATCAAATGAAAGCTTTGTGACTGCAGTGTATGATAGTTCTTCTTCTCTTCGAAGCAGCGTATTTTTTGCGCGAATCTCAAAGAGCTGACCATCCAAAGTCCAGATTCGCATATGACCTGGGCGTTCTGTCAGTGAATAATTTCCCGGTGCAGGTCTTCTAACGAACTGCCAGTGAACATCTAGTGTGTCGCTATCAAAGTCATCTCTTTGCCACTTTGGATAAACTACCTCTGGCAGATCTGGCGCAGTTTGCTCATTGCTTGGACCTTTGCCCTCATTAATAACAAACCAGCCATCGTCTAACCATCTTACTGGATCAAGACCTGTCTCTCTGCCCACTGTCGTATAAGCGCCCGGCACTCGTATCTCTCCCGGCTTTGGTGCTTTGCCATTTGCGACTTCGATGCCGCGGTTTGGTCGTCCCATCAAATAGTAAACCCACCAGTCTCCATTTGCATCCTCGATTAGCTTTCCATGACCTGTTCTCTGAATAGGTGCGTTTGGATCAAGCTGTCTCATTAAAGGATTATATGGCGATGCTTCATACGGGCCAAATAAATTTTTTGAGCGTCCCACATTTATGCCATGACCATATCCAGTTCCGCCCTCTGCAAGAATTGCATAATAATAATCACCGTGGCGCAAGATATGAGGTCCTTCTGGGCAGCGCTCCCCTGTTCCAGGCCAGACAGGAATTAAATTGCCTGTCACTCGCGTACAGTCATCAGAGATTGGGACAAGATTTATTCCAGGACTGATAACCATGTAGTGCTTTCCATCGTCATCTACAAAATGAGACGGATCAATGCTGTCTACCTCCAGCCATGATGGCTTGCTGTAAGGACCTTCTGGCCTATCTGATGAGACAACTACCTGACGGCGCATAACATTATTATCACGCTTTCCATCTGCATTTAAACGAAGAGTTGCCATTATGATAAAGCGACCATTGCTGTAGGAAATATCAGGTGCCCAAATTCCATGTGAATCACGTATATCACTTAAATCTAATTCATCGGGATCTGTAATGGCATGTCCAATTAACTCCCAGTGCACCATATCCTTTGAGTGGCTTATTGCAATTGCCGGAAAGTACTGAAAGGTTGAATTGACCATGTAATAGTCATCTCCCACGCGAACAACTGATGGATCTGGAAAAAAGCCGCGCTGTACGGGATTTTTATATGTTCTTATCATCGAAGATCTCCTTGTGTCTTTTTAATCTTGGCTTTACACATTTTTATAAACTGTCTTTTTTACAAGGCAGCTTCCAACAGCCTCACTATGATGAGCTGCACAATAAACACCACTCTTTACACCAACCCAACGTCCTGCAGCTGCCATATAGCTTCCGGCCTTCTTGTAATCTGTGCCGTTTGTGCTGTACTCAAAAACAACCTCCTCAAGTGGGAAATTCTTTTCTTTCTCGCTTAAATTCTGTATTCCAACACGGTGTACACTCATGCGGACTGTTATAGCTTCACTGTCATCTGCAAACACTAGTGCTCCAAGTGATGTACTTGTCTCCTCGGTACTCTCCACAAGAATCTTTCCATATTTTTGCTCTCCATTGATAAATGAAGCTTCAACCATGCCTTCCTCGTTTCTTGCAAATGAAAGAAGCGCATATTTTACACCCATAGAAATCACACCAGCTTCTTCGTTTGCTTTTAATCCCGAAAGTGAAAGTGTTGTGTCACAGATAAATTCTGGTGCTGGCCACTTCTGAAGAAGAAGATTTGGATAATCACCATGTTTGATTTTTTCCTCTTGCTTCACCGCTTTCAGGCAAAGAGCTTCTGATGTAAGTTTATACCAGTCTTCTTTTGGATTTGCATTCCACTGCCACTGAAGACCGAGTGTTTTTTTACTAAAATCATCAGAGGCATCTGGCTCAAAGATTTCAGCCTCTTTCGCAGCCTCACCGACATTTGGCTTGCGGTAAGTAAGCACTGGCTCCCCATAATCATTTCCATCCTTTGCGATACCAATAATCGGCCAGTCCTCTTTCCAGCTCATCGGCTGCAAATGAATAATTCTTCCAGCTGCATACACATCCTGAAAATGTAAAAACCAGTCTTCACCTGTCACGGTATCTACCCATGCACCCTGGTGAGGGCCGTTTATAGAAGTATCTCCCTGACGCATAACAACGCGATATTCATAAGGTCCAAAAATATTTCTTGAGCGAAGCACAGTCTGCCATCCTGTTTTTACACCACCTGCCGGTGCAAAGATGTAGTACCATCCATTTCTCTTATACAGCTTTGGTCCCTCAATTGTTTCCTGCTCATTTAAATTTCCATCAAAGACAACTTTTGCTTCTCCTATCAGACCCATTCCATCTGGCTGCATTTCAATCATATGAAGCACACTCTTATATCCGATGCGGCTTTTTGCAACACCTGCCACAATATATGCTCTGCCATCTTCATCCCAAAACGGACACGGATCAATCCAGCCTGCACCCGGACGAATATTGACTGGCTCTGACCATGTTCCAAACGGATCCTTTGTCGTACTCATGTAAATACCTTCGTCTGGCATTGGAAAACAAGCAAAAAATGTTCCGTCATGGTAACGGATTGCTGGTGCCCATACACCACATCCATGCACCGGCTTATCATAGCGCTCTTCTGGCACCTTTGGCAGAATATAATTAACTACCTTCCAATTTACCAAATCCTTTGAGTGAAGCACTGGCAAACCTGGTGCATTGCAAAAGCTTGACGCGATCATAAAGTAATCCTCGCCCACACGGCAGGCATCAGGATCTGAATAATCTGCATACAGTATTGGATTTTTATACATTCCATTTCCTAAATCTGCGTTCCACATCGTTGTCTTCATAAAATAATCCTTCTCTGTATCTTTTTTCTGAGAATGAGGATGCCTGATTACACAGACATCCTCAAATTTACATGTTTAATCAATCTTTAAGAGAACTCCAAGAAGTCTCTTTACGCTGCACTCCATTGTCTCTCTCTTTAACAGACCTTTTTCAAGTGCTTTCAGCAAGTTGTCAGGATTTCCAGCTGCCATCTTAACATCATTTCCGGCATTTACTTCCTTGCAGTGCTCGCCAAATGTCCACCAGTCTGTCATTACAACACCTTCAAATCCCCACTCATCGCGCAGAAGCTTCTCTAACAGATCATGATTTTCGGAAGCTCTATAATCATTTACAATGTTATAGGAAGACATGATGCACCACGGCTTTGCTTCCTTTACAATACGCTCAAATGTCTTTAAATAAATCTGTCTTGCTGCACGCTCTGATACTCTTGAGTTTGAATCCTTACGGTTCGTTTCTTTGTTATTCAGTGCAAAATGCTTTACTGTTGCAGCAATGTGCTGAGACTGAATACCGCGTACCATTGCGCCTGCCTGCTTTGCAACAAGATACGGATCCTCTGAGTAATACTCAAAATTTCTTCCGCACATCGGTGTACGATGAATATTGATTGCCGGTGTAAGCCATACTGCGATATTATTTTCTCTTACCTCTTTTGCACCAGCTGCACCTACCTCATAGACAATCTCTGGATTCCAGGTGCATGCAAGAAGTGTTGCACATGGCCATGCTGTTGTGCAAACACCGCACTCTGGCAAAATACGAAGTCCTGCCGGTCCATCAGCTGTCATAAAGTTTGGAATACCACACTCTGGCAGATTACCAAAGCCAAATGTATTTGCAACACCTGTATTTGGCTGACCGCCTAAAAGATGAGCTAACTCCTCGTCGCTTAACTGTGCCACAAATTCATCAAGCGTTACGCTGCCTTCTGCAACTTGCTCAAACTGCATGCGGCGCTCGTTATTGTTCCAAAGATGCTCGCCCTTTGAAAAACGTACATCTGGTGCAACACCATCGATTGTTTCCTTTTCCTTCTTTGTAAGAAGTCCTTCGCTGTCCGGATCGTGTGCCGGTCTTACAGGAAGTTCTTCAAAGCTTCCATCTGCACGCATGCGCTTTGGAAGTGATGTCGGTGCTAAGCACTCTGTCAGCTGCTCTGCCACTCTTGTAGACTCTTCTGTATGTATAAATCCAAGCTTCTCTGTATTTCTAACTGAATTTCCAAGATAGAAGTGGTACTCTCCCTGCTCCATCACATATGCAGATTTATGCAGAACGCCAAGATCATCATATGAAGCCAGATCATTTACATTTCCAACTAAAGTTACAAGCTGATTTTCTCCAGGCTGCAACAGCTTTGTCTTTGCATATGAAAGCAAAATTTTTGACGGTTTATCAAGCACTCCTTTTGGTGCACTGCCGTACAGCTGAAGTACTTCTTTTCCTTCATGATTTCCAGTATTTGTTACCTCTACGCGAACTGTAATTGTGCCATCCTCTGCCTCGTCTACACGCTCAAGCTCCCACTTGAATGTCGTATAGGAAAGTCCATATCCAAATGGATACACAACCTTTTTGTCTGCGCCTGGAATAGTCTCGAAATAACGATATCCTACATAAATATCATCTGTATAATCTACGTAATCCTGTGACTCATGGAAGTTGTAGGATGATGGATAATCCTCAAGCGTCTTCGCAAAAGTATCCGCTAATTTTCCAGACGGACTTCCAATACCGCAAAGAAGTTCAGCAGCTGCTGCACCGCCTTCGATACCGCCCTGCCATGCCATTAAAACAGACTGAATCTTAGGATCCTCTGCAAACCACATGGAATCTACAACGCCGCCTACATTTAATACAACAACAACCTTAGGGAATGCAGCCTTTACTGTCTCTACCATGCGCTGTTCTGCATCAGACAGATAGAAATCTCCTCGTTCAAATACCTTCTGAGACTCCTTCCACATCGGCTCGCCTGACTCTACGCCATTGTCGTAGCTGCTTGTTCTATCCCATCCCTCGCCTGAAAAACGGCAAATCGTAATAAGTGCTGTATCAGTATAAGCTCTTGCCTTCTTTAAAAGCTCAGCCGGAACTTCTGGCTCAACAGTCATGCCTGGAGCCACGCCTCTTTCATACTGGTCACGCACGTTCTTATTATAAAATGACGATAGACCTTCATATACACTTACATAATCGCTAAGTGCCTTTAAACCTGCATCAAGACTTACCGTATATGAAACGGTAACATCGCCGCTTCCGCCGCCGCCCTTTACATAATCTGCACTTGCCTTTCCGAATACGGCAAGCCTCGTGCCCTTCTCAAATGGAAGAAGACTGTTCTCATTTTTTAATAATACCATACCTTCCTTTGCTGCCTGCTTGGAAAGCTCAGTATGTGCCTTGCTTGCTGTTACCTTCTGGCCGTTTGCACCAAGTGGTGTGTTCGGCTGGTATTTAACTCTTTGCCACTTCATTTTTTTAATCCTTTCACATCTTGTATTTTCAGATTGCTGAATCTGAATTTTGTGCTTTTATTCTACCACACAATGCTTCGACAAAACAACTCTAGTTTTGTTTTTTCTTATACTTTGCAGTATAGCCCTGTTACAGTTCACCTTCGGGCTTTACTGTAAATATTGGCTTATCCGTGAACTGTAACGGCAGTTGCAACCGCTTGACAAAGATATTGATATATTCTATGATGCATTTATAAAAAGGAAAGGAATAAAAAGATATGATGAATACTTTTATTAGTGGAGAGCGTCAGTATGGCTTTGTCTCTAAATTCAATTATGTGCGTGAAGCTGGTACGTGTGGTGAGCAAAGAGCTGCTGAAACGATTTTACAGGAATTAAAAAAAGAAAACAGCGATGCACAGATTCGCACGGAGGAGTTTTCTTTTTTTGCACCACAGATTAAGCGCTCTTTCTTTGAGGTGACAGCACCTTACCATAAGGTATATGAGGCTTGCACTTTTGGTTTTTGTGCCAACACAGATGAAAATGGACTTGAGGCTGATTTTGTTTATCTGGAAAATGCTGATGATATTAATATGAAGCAGGCAAATGGAAAGATTGTTATGCTGAATAATTATATGAGCCGTACAATGCTTGAAAAACTTGTAAAGGCTGGTGCGCTTGGCTTTGTATCTTTCTCTGGTACTCCAATTGACACTGGAAAGAAAAGACTGCCTGCAGTCAAAAATCTTGGTCAATCTAAAACGCTGGCTGAAATTCCTGGCACTTGCATTCATTTTGTGGATGCAGCAGAGATTGTTGAAAAAGGTGCTTTACGCGTGCGCATGATCTGTGAGCAGACACTTGTTGAAAAAACATCACAAAATATTTGTGCGCGCATTGAAGGAAGCGATAAAAGCGATGATATTTTAACTGTGACTGCTCATTATGACTCTGTTCCACAAGGACCTGGCGCCTACGATAACATGGCAGGCTGTGCAATTGTTATGGAGCTGTTTTTATATTTTTGTGAACATAAGCCACGCCGCACTATTGATTTTGTATTTTTTGGTGCAGAAGAAAAAGGTCTTTTAGGAAGCCGCGCCTATGTTAAGGCACATGAGTCTGAATTGTCACATCACCTCTTTAACATGAATATTGACCTTGCCGGACAATCACTTGGCGGCACTGTAATAGGTGTTACGGGCGATTCTTCAATCTGCCGCCAGTTTGAAGCTCTCGCTGAAAAATGCGGTATTGGAATGACGACAAGATCATCTGTCTGGAGCAGTGATTCTAACACATTTGCATGGAAACGAGTTCCTTCTATGACCTTAAACCGTGATGGATACGGCATGCATACAGAGTATGACACTATTGATCTAATCTCTGCCTGGTCACTTCGCCGCAGTGCGCTGCTTCTTTGCACTATAGCAAATTATTTGGCAAATGAAGAAGTATTTCCACTTTGTCGACAAATTCCGCAGGAATTTTTAGCACAACTAGATGCGTCATTTTCCACTGAAAAATAAAAACACTTAAAAAGGCGCTGCGTCAATATGCGCAGCGCCCATTTCATATATCAATACAGAAGTTTATTTCTCACTGCTTTTTCCATAGGAAGTCCAGTGTCATAGTCAAGCTGTCTTGGCTCATATTCTTCGTTTTCTCTCTGTCTTGTATAGCCACCATTATTCCAATCTGGTGTGACATTTTTTCTCCATGGTCTCATTTTCCACTGATAGCCGCGGTACAGATCTCTTGTATCATCCATATGCGCCAGAAGCTTATCATGCAGCTCGTTACGGACAGCTTCATATGCTTCATCATTGATTCTATTTTCGACCTCATATGGATCTGTTTCAAGATCATAAAATTCATCTGTATCAAGCAAATGAATAACTAACTTGTAGCGTTTTGTGGTGATTGCACGCATCATCTGCAGACCGCCAAAACCATCATGATCCACTTCATATCTTGTAAACTCTGTAAACACCGCATCATTTATCTTCACACTTGGATCATAAATCTGTGCCAACATACTCTTTCCTTCCATTGTTTTTGGAACTGGCAGTTCAAAATAATCCATAATTGTTGGTGCAATATCAATGTGAGATGCCATCTCATGCACTACCTGACCCTTTGCACCGCCCTTAATAATTAAAGGAATATTAGCTACTTCCTTGTATGCTGCTGCATTTTTTGATGTCAGACGATGAGCACCAAGCATATCACCATGGTCTGATGTATAAATTACCATTGCATCTGGTACAAGCTTTGAAATTACATCCAATACTCTTCCCATTTCATAATCTGCAAATGAATTACAGCCTAAGAACAATGACAGCCCTTTTGACGCCTTATTTATCTCTGATTCTGGTGCATGTAAATTCTTTCCTGCCCAAAGCTGCTGCAGCATTGGTTTCTTTGACAGATCGTCCTGAAAGCTAGGTGAACTTTCAAAACAGAAGCCATCATACATATGATTAAATGGAGCCGGGCAAAGAGATGGTCCATGCGGCTCATCATATGATACAGTCAAAAAGAAATCCTGATCCTTAAATTCATTCAAGTATGCAATAGCCCTGTCGGAGCAACGATGCGCATATGTAAATTCTTCTGAAAAGCCCTCTGTGTATGATGTCTGTGAATCTCTAGAGCGAAGTTTGTCTTCATCGCTCAACTCACTAAGATAAGTTCTCATATCATACCAATATTTTGGGTTCCATCCATCTGGACATATACCATTTCCAAAATAATCAGATCCATCAAGGTGCCATTTTCCGATATAGCCGCATTCAATCTTGTTATCGTGCAAACGCTGTCCGATTGTCTTTATGTTATCTCCCATTCCGATACTGTTTGTGACAACTCCATTGGTGTGTGGAAATGCTCCAGTAAAAATTGCACCTCTTGCCGGACCACATACAGGCTGACAGGTATAAGCATTCTCATAACGGATGCCCTCCTGTGCCAATCGGTCAAGATTTGGCGTCTTCATCTTTTCATTTCCATAACAGCCAACCATATCTTTTCTTGTTGTGTCTGTCATCAATACTACAATCTGCTTTTTCATTCATGTTCTCCTTTCCATTCCATGGATAATGTTTCTTATTTATCTTTGCACCAGTTTTCCCAACTGCATCAGCGTATCATACCATTTTTCAAAGAAGATTTTATATCCTTCACAAAAATTGTTCCTTGTTTGTTCTGTCTGTATCCCATTTCCCCTGTTTCGCCGGCATCCACCTCTGCATAATAAAAAATAAGGACAGCTTATGCACGCTTTATCAACTAAAGAAGACTGCTCGATAAATCGAATTTCACTTCGTTTTTGATCCATCTGGTCAAACGAATCTGTATTAAAATTGCCAATCTGGTACTCATCCATCACGTAAAAATCACACGGATAGACGCTTCCATCTGCTTCCACTGCATATTGTACTCCGCAGCATCCCCTTTGCTCACAAGATTCTGCCATATATCCTGCGGCCAATCCCACATAATTTTCAAACTGTCTAATATATGGCTGACTTGCGCTTTGTAAATCATGATACCACAATTCAAACAAATTTGAAAGAAAGTTTCCGTACTGTTTTGACGAAAGAGAGTACGGCTTTGTTCCCGGTTTTTCACCAAACGGCTCCAGGCAGGCAATATATTGCTGATAATTCCATCCGCATTTTTTATAAAACGGATATATTTCTTTAATACGCTCTGCAACCTGTGATGTTACAACAGTGAGTATATTATAATCAACCTGATATTTGTCAAGAAGCTCTGCCGCCTGCTTTACTCTAAAAAAGCTTTCTGATCCATCTTTCCCTTTTCTAAAGGAATCATGAATTTCTGGTAAGCCATCTATTGATAAACCGACCAGAAATTGATTTCTTTTAAAAAATTTTGCCCACTGTCTGTCTAGCTCATATCCGTTAGTCTGGAAGGAATTCATTATATGAAGATTGTTTCGCTGATATTGCTGTTTATATTTCCTTTGAAGTGCTGCTGCTTTTTCAAAGAAATCTATTCCCCGAAGTGTAGGTTCTCCTCCTTGCCAGGTAAAGCTCGCTACAGCATCTGCCTCACTTATTGTTTTTTCTATAATAGTTTCAAGTGTTTTTTCATTCATCATCCCATATACATGCTGTGTTCTCTTTTTTGCTTCATCACAATAAAAGCAATAATCACACGTCATGTTGCATATTCCTGAAACCGGTTTTATCAGCAAACTTATATTTCTCATAGTAACATTTCTCCAAGAGCCATTGTGGACAGGTAATGAGCCACCGCCTGTCCCCATTGACTGCCTTATTCCACAATCGACATAGCAATTTGTTCTGGTGTGATAGGCAATTCTCTGTGCCATACTCCTGTTGCGCGGTAAATCGCATGAGCAATGGCCGGTGCAGGCGTATTGATTACAATCTCACCTATTGACTTCGCACCAAACGGTCCCGTCGGTTCATAACTGTGTTCAAATTCTACCTTCAGCTTGCCCATATCAAGACGTGTAGGAATCTTGTACTGCATAAAGGTAGACTCAATTGGACGGCCAGACTTGTCGTAGGTGACATTCTCCATCAAAGTATGACCGATACCCTGCACAATTCCGCCCTCTGCCTGGATTCTTGCCAGTGCCGGGTTGATCGGAATACCACAGTCCACAACAGCCATAAAGTCAAGCACCTTAACCTCACCTGTCAGCTTATCGAGTTCTATCTCTGCCATTCCAACCATATACGGCGGCGGTGATACAGGTGAAAAATGAGACGCTGTTGCCTCTGCATTGCTGTTGCTTGCCAGCTGTGTCTTATAGGCAATCTCTGACAATGACACTGTCTGTCCAGTTGAAATACAGCGCACACGGCTGCTCTCAAATGCAACATCTTCCTTCTCGCAGTTCATCATCTGTGCTGCAATCTCGCAGATCTTTTTCTTTAAGTCAGCACATGCTTTTTCTACTGCCTTTCCGGTGATATAAGTAGTTGATGATGCATATGAGCCAGAATCATACGGTGAAGCATCTGTATCTGCTCCAAATACTGCAATATCATCTACGCTGCAGTCCATGCATTCTGCTGCCATCTGTGCAAGAATAGTATCACATCCAGTACCCATATCAGCAGCTCCTATAAGCAAATTGTAGCCGCCGTCCTCATTTAGCTTTAATGTTGCAGAGCCAACGTCTAAGTTTGAAATACAGCTTCCCTGCATTGCCATACCAACACCTGCTGCACGCACTTTGCCATTGCCCATGTCGCGAACAGGATACTTTTCATCCCAGTTAAACATCTTCTTGCAGTGCTCCATACAGCGGTCAAGCGCACATGCATTTGCTGTCTCTCCGTAGTAAGCCGGCATAACCATGCCTTCTCTTACCATATTTCTATCACGAAGAACAGTTGGATCCATGCCAAGCTTATCAGCTAACTCATTAACAGCAGATTCCAGCGCAAAAATTCCCTGCGTTGCTCCATAACCACGATATGCACCTGCTGCCTGATGATTTGTGTACACAACATCATACGAAAAACGAAATGCTTCAAGTGATCCTGTATAAAGCGGAATTGATTTGTGGCCGGACAGACCAACTGTTGTCGGACCATGCTCACCATAGGCTCCTGAGTTTGATAAGGTGTAAAGATCTAACACACGAATCTTTCCATCCTTGTTTGCACCAAGACGCACGCGCACTTCCATCTCATGGCGCGGAGAACCAGCGATCTGTGCTTCTGTTCTTGTATAATTGATCTTTGCCGGACGGCCTGTCTTCATAGTGACAAAAGCTGGATATACATCACAAACTGCTGTCTGCTTTGCACCAAAACCTCCGCCAATACGAGGCTTCTCCACGCGAATACGACTCTTTGGAATGCCGAGCGCATTGGAAAGAATACGTCGTGTATGGAATACTATCTGTGTTGAGGATACAACGTGAAGTCTGCCATAACGGTCAAGACTTGTATAGCAGATAAATGGCTCCATCATTGCCTGATTATATGCCTTCATATGATAAGTATGATCAATGGTGATATCACAGTCTGCCATAATGCCTTCTACATCACCATCAAAGTCACATCCGCTTGCGACAAGATTTCTCTTGTTATCACCTCCGACAGCACACGGCGGAAACCAGTCCTCTTCTGGGTGAACAAGCACAGAATTGTCCTTTGCTGTATGGAAATCAAGAACAGGTTCAAGCACCTCATATTTTACCTTGATTAACTTCATTGCCTTAATGGCTGCCTTCTCATTTTCAGCTGCGATAAGCGCCACCGCATCTCCTGAAAAGCGCACATGACGATCCAGAATTAAACGGTCATATGGCGATGGCTCAGGAAAGGTCTGACCTGCAATCGCAAAACGATTCTTCGGCACATCTTCCCAAGTATAGATATCGACAACGCCTGGAACTAACTTTGCTGCCTTTGTATTAATCTCCTGCACAATGGCATTTGCATGAGGAGAGCGAAGAATCTTAACCACAAGTGCATCGCTTGGTGTTACATCATCTGTATAAACAGGCTTTCCGGTAAGCAGCTGCATCGCATCCTTTTTCCGGACAGATTTATTTATTGATTTATATTCTTTCTGCATAAAATAGTCCTTTTCTATCAAAGTAGGCAGAGTACCACGTCCATAGGAGTTATGCACTACATGGGCGTGGGTGAATGCCTTTTTGTAACTTATTGGTTGTTAATG
>ERZ857969.2733-NODE-2733-length-19499-cov-2.512909_pt1 | contig 19499 bp, 20 predicted proteins | sample MGYA00519864_ERZ857969 | MGnify/ENA primary metagenome ERZ857969 (study PRJEB31778, sample SAMEA3449382) | human gut metagenome | biome: human gut; feature: human-associated habitat; material: faeces | place: United Kingdom | collected 2010/2012 ... | reverse complement strand
TTTAATTCCGTTTTTATTGGTCTGGCATAAACCATTGAATCTACTATAAATAACGCATCCGGATATTTTTCTACCGCTTCTTTCCTTGAAAGCACAGGTATTCCCATTATCATCTTCTTTTGTGAATTTCTATCACTAAAACATTCAAATTTAACATCCTTCAAAGTCATTTTTATACTTTTTCCATAATAACCTGCTCCATCAAGTATAAGCTTCCTTCCCTTATATATGATTCAATATCTTTTCTTAATTTATCCATTACATCTATATTATCCACAGTAATTCGTGTTATATAATTATAATCATATGTAAGACTATTCATAACACGTGCCATATAAATATCTCTAGATAAATCATCTTGCATGTATTCTACTACTTTATTAGAATTAATAATTGCACGTTTATATATGTTCTCCATCTCTAATCTCCTGTATCTTTTCCTCTGCTTTCTTTAAAGCCCTTGTCAAATATTCACCATTACGAAGCCGTGCCCCCACTGTTTCTGCATTTTTTTTCATTATTTCATAATTATTATTACTAATATCCGACATCTTTCCAGGTAATTCATATAGTGACCTAACTGTAAAACCAACATTTTCTCTTAATACAAAGTCTGCTTCTGCAGCCTCATCCCATATAATAACAGGAAGTCCCGCAGCAAGGTACAATGATAATTTGTGAGGATTATTGATTTTTAAATACTCACCTTTCCCTCCGCTACATGTCTCTACAGAATCTCCATCCCATACAAGACCATACTTACCTGTTAAATTTTTTATAAGTTCATCAGGCAAAAATGCTCCAAAATAATTTATATTATCAAATGATTTTTTTGCATTATAATTTGCTCCAAACAAATTAAATGTAACATTGTTTATTTTATTAATTTGATATACATATCCGGCCTTTGATTCCATTAGATTTCCCGCTATTACAATTCCATCTGATTCTTTTATTTCCTTATAATCTGGAATCAGATAATCAAAAATTTCAAGCTTTACCAGCCTGTCAGAATCAAAGCCTCTGTCCGCCAGCATTTTCACCATATACATATTATGTACAATTAATACATCAGGCACTTCTTTTAAAACTTTATACTGCCTGAAATCATATTCTGTAGGATTTCCCCTAACGATATTAATATCATGTACAATACCTATTATCTTTATATTTTTTTTCTTTTTTATATCAAAAATCTTATACAGCCCCTCTGTATCATCCAAAAGCGGTAACTGTAGTATCAAATACGAATCTTCTTTTAAATTATCTGCAATATCTTCCCAGGCCAGCCTTGTCTGTTCTGTTCCTCTTGTTACGGTTCCCCTATTCAATGTTATAGGTTTGTATCCTGATTTTGCTGCAATAATCGTAACATCTGTGGGAGCTTTCTGTCCTGCCATACAATCCTGATATCTGAATTCCGTCAACTGATATTTATTCAAATCATATGACATCTCCTTAACACCATCTTTTTCCTGCATAATATAATACACATAACATGGTAAAGCATTAAGAGATTGTATTTTTTGTAGCTCATTTTCAATTTCAACATAATCAAAACACGTTATTAACAATACTGATTTTTCATCTTCACACTCTTTCAAAAACCGCTCAGGTGTTATAAATTTTATATTTTTAAATTTATCCTTTAAAATATCCGCACTTCTGTCAACAACCGAATATATATCAATATGCGGATAAAGCCTCAAAAAATCCCTAAATACCTTTCCTGCACCATAACAATACAGTTTTTTCCCTTTTATTTCTTCTAAAAACTCCGTTTTATTTGCATTATTTTTTATCAGCATAACTTTTCTCCTCGCATTTTATAACCTTGGTCTATGCGTAAAATTCTTTAATATATAACGGCTTACATGAAATTATTTTTTCACTGCTTACTCCAAATTTTTTTTGCAATTCACTTTTTATTTCTTTTATAATCACATCATTATTTATTGCTATTAGAATATAATCAAATTCATATGCTAAAATTTTTTCCGGAGAACATACGTGTTCTTCCATATACGTTTCCTTTGAGGCATAATTTTTATCAACCCAAATAAATTCTTTACACATTTTTTCTTTCTTTATTTGTCTTATATAGTCTTTTCCGACTTTTCCCGCACCATATACAACAATTTTTTTATCCACAAAATTTTCATCACATTTTAAGACAAATTTTATAGGAACATTTTCAGGACCAAATCCCATGTTTTCCGGTGCTGTTCTTATATGTTCAAATATCCATTTTTCTAATTGAGGAATAAGATCCGCAGAGTATGTACTCTTTTCAAATTCTTTTTTTAATGATATATATAATCTATTTACATTAATCAAAAAATCATCATGTTTTTTATGTGTTACAGACAAATTATTCATTCTGTAATTATAATTACAATTATTTGTTACATATATTTTTTTGCAATTAATAATATATTTATAGACAAATTCTCCATCTTCACCATAGTATATATCTTCATCCAAATTTTTAAAAATCTTTTTTGTCAATTCTGTTTCAAAGCGTTTTGCACAAACACATGACAGAATCCCTCGCGATATATTGTCCTGTGCATAAATCATATTTTTTATAACAGGACTCAACCTGTCTACATCATATTCACCTGAATTAATACAATCAAACACTTTTCTGTTACCGACAAATATACCTGATGTAACTAATTCAAATTCATTTGATATTTTCATCATAGACTCAACATAATCCGAATTAACATAATCATCAGAATCGACAAACATAATATATTTTCCTGTAGCTCTGTTTACACCATTTTTTCTTGCATTAACAACCCCGCTGTTCAACTGTGATAATACCACAATTCTGTTATCCTTCTGTGCCATATCCTTACATATCTGCAAACTATTATCAGAAGAACCATCATCTACTAATATAATCTCTAACTCTTTGTAAGTCTGACAAATAATACTGTTAATACAATCTTTTATATACTCTTGTACATTATAAACCGGAACAATTATACTTACTATTTGATTCTCTATCATTTAACACCCCATGTATAATATAATGATTTACATTTTATCCAACAGATTAACATATTCCACTTTATTCCATAGAATTTTTTTTGAATCTATATTATATAATTCAATCAATTCTTTTCTTATACTGTCAGCAAGTTCTTTTTTTAATACAGCTATAACAATATAATCGTATTGAATATTTAAAATACTGTTGACGGCTAATATTTCGTGCATCACCTTCATATCTTTACCTTCAGGATATTTATCGACCCATCCGGTAATATCACACTTACATTCTTTTGTTAAATAATTATATAACGACTCGCTACTGTTACCAGCCCCATATATAACAACCTTTTTATTTTTTAAATTTTCATAAGAATATTTATATGTTCCGAGCGAAAATGCACTTATATTATATAACTTATCCAATGTATGTAATTCAATTCCCAAAATATATTTTTTTAACTGTCTTAACAATATATATTTATATTCTTTTTTGTTTATAAACTCTTTTTCCAAGCCCTTATACAAATAATATGTATTTGTACTTAATCGCTCATCAACAGAGCCGCACATAGATGTTTTTCTGATATTATAATGATAATACGATTTTTTCAGTATATACAAATTTGATATTTTCATAAGAAAAAAAAGCCAGGCAATCTTCACCATAAAAAACTCTTGTATCAATATCTTTATAAACATCTTGTAAAATATCTTTTCTATATAATTTATTTACTAATGTACAAAAGATCCCAAAAGTCTTATTTTTATCATCATATAGCATTGTTCCGTAAATATCCTGCGGAAGATTGTAATACATTCCCTCTTGAAAATTATCAACAACTTCCGTTGTATATTTTTCTTCAATATAATCCCTATATATTCCTGAGGAAATCAAATCACAATTATTTTCCTTTTGTATATTCATCAAATTGCTGTACATATCATGTTCTATCCAATCGTCACTGTCAACAAAACCTATAAATTCCGCATGTGCAATTCCAATGCCTGTTTTTCTTGCTGCAATCAATCCCATATTTTTTTCTAATGGCACAATAATAATTCTCGAATCCTTTTCAGCATATATCTTACATATATTTAATGTATTATCTGTTGAACCATCATCTACCAATATGAGCTCATATTCTCTAAATTCCTGATTTAAAATACTTTCTATACATTCCGATACGGTATTCTCGGCATTATACATCGGCACAATTATGCTTAACTTAGGATTACTTTTCTTCATAAAAACATTTCCCCAATACTGATTACATTATTCTATATATGATATTTACAACTGTTCTGCCGCCGGAATCGGATATTCATAACTTTCTGCTCCATGACAATATCTGCACATATCCAAATATCCTTTTTCAGAATATCCCATTATAAACTCCAACAATTCTCTTCTCCAGTTATCTCCTGACAGCTTTTCAAAATCCAAATAATCTTCTTTGCCAACATTAACAGATAAATTATCAGCTACACTTCTTGCCATAACACAATAGTAAAATTTATTTTCTCTTATTTCATGACATGGAGTACCACAAGCATCAAAAACATTTATCAACTGTTCATTGTCACATTCTCTTTTATAATAATCAAAACCATAATCCATCCATTCATGTTCTTTTCTGCTTATTCTGAATTCAACATTATTAGTTATAAATAATTTTCTTAATTTTTCATACTGTAATTCAAGTTTTGATATTGTTCCGGAATAATTTGATATTCTAAACAAGACACCATACTCTTTACACTTTTCAAGCAAATCTTTTGACGGTGTTATGGTTCCGTTTGATGTTATTGAAAATACACTCATCTGATTACGATATTTGCTTCCTATATATTCAACGGCATCTGTCAAATACTTATATAACAACGGTTCTCCGCCTATTAAAACAAACTCCTGAATATAATCCACTTTTGAAAAAAATATGTCCGCACTCTTTTTTACCTGTTCCAATGTCATATCGTCCTTTGTAATCGGAACATTATAGCAACCATGTGCACATTTTTTACACCGCAGCGTACATCTTTCCGTAACACAAATCTGCGACAGACTCATAAATGTCTCATTAAAAAATTTATATGCTATAATCGGCAATAGTTTGTCGGTAAATTCTCTACATATGTAATAATTTTTGTTATGAATCAGCCCTCTGTTTTTTAAATCACTTTCTATTAATAAAGTGTTTTTGTCTGACGCACATATTATCACAGGATATTTTATTTCTTTTTTAAAATATTCATTTTCTGATATTACTGCTTCATTTTTATAGCCTTTTTCCTGAATACTATGATTATTATCAATAAAACAAAAAAACATATCGTAGTGTTTTAATGTTTTATATAAATCTCCTCCCAGCTTTCCTGCCCCATAAATACAAAATTTAGCATCGTTATCTATATTATTTATATTTTTTTGATTCAAAAAACTTTCATTGCATTTATTTGTCCATTTCACGATATTGTTCTCCTCTTATAATTGCTTATTTTGTTATAAATATAGTTTCATTTCCATTTTCTTTTAATTTATCCTCTATTGATTTTCTCCATTTAGGTGTTACCGAAATTATCACCATACCTCTGTCGCAAAAATCGTCAATAGAAATTACACTATAGCCTTTCCATATATTACTTGACAAATTTGAAACTATGATTGCTTTAATACTGATATTTTCTTTTTTCAGCAATGCCATAGCTTCCTCTGCAATTATTCCATCTCCGAAAACATAAACATCTGATGCTTTTTTTATGTTTTCTTTCTCTTCATCAGAAAATTCTCTTATATACGGAAAGCTGATTGTTTCCAAAAAAGGCTTTAAAATTTTACTGTTATTTTCATCAAGCACTAAATCTTTTATTTTATCTTGCTCAGTGCATATAATATGCTGTATTCTTTTTTCAAACAGTAATAATCTTTCATGAATTTCATAATATACAAGTTCATCATGTATATATTGCTTTTCAAAATTACGCAGAGCCTCATATATAATCAAACATGACTTTAACTGTTTTATTCCCAAACTGTGCGATATAGAATCCTGACATTTTCTGTAAATATATATATTATCGGGTATTGCTGTAACTTTTTTTGCCTTTAATAATGTCTTGAGTGTAAATAATGTATCTTCGTAAACTATCCCCGGATAAAAACTTGCATTTATATTTTTAAGATATTGCACATTCCATAATTGAAATCCGCATGCACTACTATATTCATTATTTTTATGCAGTAATGATATTATAGTTCTCCCATCGCATATCGGATATGACGCTTTATATTGTATAGACCTTAGGTTTTTCTTTAAATTCTCAGAATACTCAGACGCACTAAAAAGTACACCATCCAATTCATATTTTTCCGCAACATTCCATAACTTTTCAAATGCATCCGGTCTAAAACAGTCATCTGCATCAAGAAAACAAACGTATTTACCCTTACACATATTAATAGCTTTGTTTCTACTTACTGACAAGCCACTGTTTACTTCATTTTTAATAACAGTAAATTGAGGTTTATTAAACACCAACCTGTTTAAATGTTCCATTGAATCATCTGTTGAACAGTCTTCCACACATATAACCTCAAAATTTTTAAAACTTTGGTTCATTAAACTTTTAAAATAATCATCTAAATATACTGATTTATTGTAAATAGAAGTAACAACAGATATTCCTATACACACATCACTCATAAATTGTTAAACAATCTATAATCAAGTTAAAATTAACAGATTGCTCTGCCTCCTTGTCTAAATAAAACTTATTCTACTCATTGTACGATTTTTTCTATAATTTCTCTGACTGCACCTTCGCCCCCATTTTTTTCAGCAACAATATCACATATTTTCTTAACTTCATTGACAGCATCATTCGGACATGCACATAATCCTACCAGTTTCATACACTCAATATCATTCATATCATCTCCTATATATGCAGTTTCCTCCATTGATATAGATAAATCATTTAAAATCAACTTCATATCATTAACTTTATTTATGCTGCCCTGAACCACTTTTTTAATATTTAACTCTTCACACCTTTTCCTGACAATTTCAGACCTGCGCCCTGTAATAACAATAGGTACTATGTCATATTCGGGCAAAATTGTATTAATGGCATATCCGTCTTTAACATTAAATTTTTTCATTTCATTTCCGTTATTATCCAAATAAATGGTTCCATCTGTTAATGTTCCGTCCACATCCATTATCAAAGCTTTTATTGTCATAAATTCACCGCCTCCTCTTACTCATACAATGTCGGAGTAATTATTTGCACGTTTATTTTATCTTTTGTTCTTAATTTAAAATCATTATACATTTTTCTGATTTCTCTGTTAGTTTCTTCTATAGTACGCTCATTTATATTATCCATAAATAATTCGTTTATATAATTTTTTTCATTATGTTTTAAACCGTCAAATCCTGCGATTCTAATTGACTTCACCTCTAATTTTTTTAGGAGATTTAATAACATCATTGTACTGTTATCGGCCAATACACTGTTATCAACTAATAATGAGGAATAATCAACAATATTTGTTTCTTCTGTATGTTCATGTAAACTCGATACCAATATACTTTTTTTCTTTTCAATATAATTATATACTTTACCCCAATGTATTGAATTTGCATAAAAATAATAATCGCAAGTTAAATATTCCGGAATAAAATTCACGCTGATTACTATCATTTTTTTACTATCTGCATACTCACATATTTTATCTTTAAATGTATCTACCGTAACTCCAGGTACAAGAACCAGTATATCTTTATCTTTTAACACACTTCTTAAATTACATATTGTCGTTTGATCATCATATTTGCTGCTGTTATATTCTTTGTATATCCTTTGTATATTATCATAATCATATCTTTGTCTTTTATCTTCATCTATTGCAGATATAATATATTTTATATCTTTACTGCTAAGTCTGTATTTTTCTGTAAGATATATAACATTATTAGGATGCGATTTATATATTCCCGCCATAAATGCCGGTATAGAATATCCCCATGAATAATTATTTTTTAACGGTGCCAAATACCTGTCTATAATATCCAATATGCCATCTAATTCATAATCATAATTTTTCTTTCGTATAAGATAATCAACTATTAATTCCGTATTCAAATTTCCCGCGCATTTTCCCATTCCGTTAAGAGTAGAATCCAATATTATATTTCTTTTATCGCCTGACAATCTTATGGTCTCCTGTGCAAATGCAAATGATAATTGAAAATTATTGTGAGAATGAATATCTATACAAATATCCGAATTCAAATTATAATCAACAACATTATAATAATGAATAATATCTTCCAAATACATTGCACCATATGTATCAACTATTCCAAAACTATACGGCTGGATTTCATTAACCATATCTATTAAATTTAACATATCCTTATCTGAATACGCCAGAGAATTAACCGTCTGAATAAATAATTTATAACCTTTTTCTTTTACTGTATAAAGTGCCTTCTTTATCCCGGCTATATCTTCCAAATATTGCTTCTTTGTAAATCCGACTCTTATTCCTGTGACCGATGTATTATCACACTCTTTTAAATCTTCAAAATTATACATATTGTAATCAATAAATGCCACATATGTAGTATTCTTCTTATTCTGTGGTATAAATCGTGACATCTGCGAAACATCTGTAAAAAATGTTGAATTTCCGTCATAATTTACCAATTCCGTACTGCGTAAAAATCCAAGTTCTACTATATCTATTCCGGATTCTGTAAGTTCATTTGCAATATTATATATTGTCATATCTTCAAACTTACAATTTATTATTCTTCCGCCATCTCTTAATGTACAATCTAATACCTGAACATTTTTCATTTTAACATTCCCTTTTTCTTATAATAAATTGCCACAGCCTTTGCGAATTCAAAATCCTCCGGCTCATCTATGTCCACTGCCTCAAATTCATCAATTACATACATATATGGATTTTTCCCAATTCTCTGGTGTAATTTAGTAAACACCTCTTTTCTGAATATGAAAAAAGCACCTGTTTCCTTATATATCGGTTCAAGATTCTGAGTTGTAACAATATCTTTCATATTATAATTAAACGGTTTTCCGTTGTACCAGCAATAGTCCTGTATTTTTGTACAACTAAATGCCGAATCATATCCCTCGTTAATAACCTTATCAAGTGCTTTCTTAATAGATTCCGTCTTTGTAAACGGCTGTGTAACATGCGTCAGAACATATATATCCGCATCAACATCCTGTACAAATCTCTCTATAATTTCCAATCCTTTTACATTGAATCCATCAAGATAAGGATCTCTTTTTAAAAATTCTATTCCCTCCGGTATATAACTCTTTATTTTTTCATCACTGCAATAAACATATTTCTTTTGTATTGTATCCACTTGATTTATCGTATCAAATAAATAATTACACAACGGCTTGCCTTCAAGGTCCATCAAATTTTTACCCGGCAGTCTTTGATTATTCAATTTTATTGGTATAAATGATACAATCTTTTCCATAGTATCTTAGCTCCTTTATTTTTCCAAATACAAAACAATATAATCTGCAAGTCCGTTATCAACAAGCTGTGCTTTCCATACATTGTTTAATGTCTCTGTAATAAATTTCTGTTTAATTTCTGATTTAGGCTCTTTATCTTTCAGCCACCCAAGCATATTATCTATTCCGTATCTTTGATAATATTTAATATCAATATTTTTAAATCCGCATTTTTCTGAAATTATTCTGAGATTTTTCTCCGATAAAATCCATAAATACTGTGTACTGAACAAAAGCTTCTTTTCATAATCCTTTCCTAACAGACTCCTCATAACAGGTGCATCTGTAGGTGTGCCTATTATTGCCTTCCCTCCCGCTGTAAGCAAATCATAGACATCTTTTATAAAACTTTCAGGAGATTGAACATGCTCTATAACATCAAATGATGTTATTACATCTATTTTGTTTGCATATAGCTTTTTCGCTTCATCAGCATATGAATATGTACTAAAGCCTTTTCGAGACATGATATTTCTATATTTTAAAGACGGTTCAACCGCAACCACTTCTCTTGCAACTCCGCTGATATAATCCAAAAACGCTCCGCAGCCACAACCAATATCTGCTACAACTTTATTTCTGAATATAGTCGTACCTGTATAATTTAATTTATCAAGAGTTTCCTTATCATGAAGTTCATAAAACTTTTCTTCTTCCGAACTTCCCTCCAGCTCATTTCTATATTCTTCGGTTTCATAATATTCTTTAACATCAGCTATTTCATTATCATGCCAAATAACATCACAATTTTTGCATTGAAATATTTTAATCGGCTTCTTTGTATATTGTCCCAATCCTCCATCCCTTATTAAATCATTATAAATTATATCTGTATTTTCGCTTCCGCATATTTTACACTTCATTGATTTTCTGTCTCCTTAAATAATTCATCCAAATCTTTTCGCTCAAACACTTCTAATTTACCGCCTCTTGTAGCATTATATATTTTTATACCATTTTCTTCTGCATATTTTTTTGCCAGCTTAAATGCATTTAAAGATACATCTATATGAATCGTACCTGAAACATCTCTTTTATCCTTTTCTTTATAATCATAAACATGATTTCCCTGTTTTATTGCCTCACCCAAATAACTAAAATCAGCACCTATCAGATATATTTCCGTAAATCCCATATATACCGCTATTTGCATTGCATCATACATAACTGTATAACCGCTATATACATTTTTAGTTATATCCGTTGAAAATTTTTGCATATCATAATAATCTCTTTTTCCACTTGAAGGAAAATAATTTATTCCTTTTATATGAGGCGTATCCTCTACTTCATAAAAATCACGCACAAAAAGAATCTGATTATTCATGTTTTTTATATCATCATAATACGTACGATACAATGTATAATCCGATATTGCAAGAAATGTCGGTCGCCATATAGTATCTAAAAACATTTTATAAATCAAATTAAGTCCAAAACTGCAAATATTATTTCTGTAAATTCTGTTCAAATCATCTATTTTTAAACTCGGCCCGTTTCCTACAATAAAACATTTTTTATTTTTATATTTATCCTTGTATTTTTTTAATTTTTCATATAATTCGAAATTTTTTAATTTATATATATCACAAACTTTTTTAAACTTTGACAGCCATTGTTTGTCCTCATCATTCAAATTTTCTTTAAACAATATTATATCTGCATCTTCAGGTATATCCTCATATCTGACATATTTTATATTTTTAAAAGCATTTTGTATTTTTTCACTGTCAACAATATAAATTTGTGTTTCCTTTTTATTTTCAAAAATAAACTCGCAAAATTTTTTCATTAAAATATTTTGCCCTACCAAATATATTCGATTGGAATCTTTACAACATTCAGCAATCTTATCCGGATTTAAAATTGCCCCTGTTGTAACCATAGGTGAAATACTATAATTTTCTATATTGCTGTTTTCAAGCTGACAAATCATGTCATCGCATATTGCGGCTGTAATAACAACCTCTTTACCATCATATTGATTCAAAAAATCATCAAACGAGATTATGGGAATATCCATTATTTTATTTCCCTGTTTTTTTTCGTTATTATCAATTACCGCTATAACATTTTCTTTACCTATGTAAGAAATAATACCATACGCATTTATTCCTGCACCAAATAAATATATCTTATCCATCGCTCATCCTGCCATTATACAAAATCAAAATCCAACTATTGCAATACTTATCCCATCACCGATAGGCAATTTATATAATTTATTATTCTCAGCCAAAAACTCTTCCACAGCCCTTTTCACTCCCGTAAAATTATCCGTAAAATAGTCATGTATTAATATACATCCTGAACTTACCATCTTGTCTTTAAACCATTCCAATCCCATTAATGTCGGTCTGTATAAATCCATATCTAAATTAACCAAACAAAACTTCTCTTCTATTCCAATAGCTGTTTCAGGAAAGAAGCCTTGTCTTATCACACAATTTTGCGGAAATTTCATTTTATTCATTACAATATCTATGCTTGTCAAATTATAATCTCCTGCTTCAGCTTTGGAAAAACCTTTTTCATATGCTATATCTTTTTCGGAGAATCCCTCAAAAGTGTCAAATAAATATAATTTTTTGTTTTTATAATTTTGATTTATTATTTTGGCAAAATCCCCCTGAAACACTCCCGCTTCCGCAACACATATATTATCCGGTATATCTTTATGTAATTGAGCCATATTTTCGCAAAAAATACGTCTGCTATCCAACGGCAAATCAACATAACCCGTATTTATTTTATTTTCGTCAATATTATATTCTTTCAACTGCTCTATAATTGAATCCTTACCGGGAACCGATGTTATTATAATTGTATCATAATCTTTTTTCATCAGTCGATCTTGCGGGTTAGATATTAAAACATTATTAATATATTTTCCCCATTTTTTACTATCATTATCAACTGCGGCAATAATTTCATATCTCTCGCTTATTTTATCAAATAATCTTATTCCACCCCCGGCAGCACCAAATATTATTGCTTTCATATAAACATACACATTATTTATATAATGCTTTCCTCCTTGAATATATTTTTTATTCATTTATAGCTAATGTTTTTTATTATCTCTTCTGCAAGTTTTTCACTTGCCTGACCATTAAACACAAGTCCCATTTTTTCATGGAACACATTCAGCCTATTGTCATACGCCTCTTGATTAAACTCCACAATGTCTTCTTCAAGCTGCTCATTATCACTTGCAACCGGAAACGGAAACTTTACATCCATCTTTGGTGTGAACTTCTTATTATTTCCTATACTATGTCTTGGGTCTGTGGCTATATTCCACATAAGTGCCCCTCTGTCCTTTGCATACTTCTGTATATCATCTGCATATATAAATACCGGAATATGTGCAAAACCAGCTTCAAAGCAGGCACTTGAATAATCAGTAATATAAGCATCCATCCCCGCAAGCAGTTCATACATGTCATCTGCCTGACTTTCATCTATAAGTCTTTCCTGAACCTCTGGATTCTTATATTCATTGAATGTTGGAGCTAACTGTGGATGCACCCTTATACACACATACCATATTCCACCAAACTTAGTTTCAAGATTATCTATAAGTCTCTTAAAATCTATAGTCCATATTTCTGAATACACACTGCGGATTCCATCCTTCGCACCTTCTCTGAAGGTCGGAGCAAACATTATTACCTTTGCATCTTCCGGAAGACTATATTTTCTATGAAATCTTTCTTTCAATGTACTTCTGTCTCCGTAAAGCACATCACATCTCGGTGCACCCGTTTTCAGAAATGTTCCCTCATAAACCAGTGCTTTGTCAAAACATTGCTCGCACCAATCAGAATCAATAACCAAATCATCTATCATATCCGAATCATTTTTACTTACCAGATATGCCATCTCTGAAAATCCTTCGCCTCTTAATAGTCCCGTACATTTAATCGCAACAGTGTAATGATTTACATTTATATAATATTGATTTTTCCTTTTACACGTTCCAAATGGTTTTCTGTAATTATCAATCCAAACTTTTGAACGTGTAAGCCAATATACTCTGCTTATCAATGTATTAGGTACTTTTTTTATATAATCTGGAAAACTTTTTCCCATATCATTAACAAACCATACAAATTGGTATTCCGGATTCATTTCATGTATTTTCATTACTAGTGGCTTGGCATTACAACCAAATCCGCCTTTTCCTTCAAATGTACATACACTTATCAGATTTTTTTTAACAGGAAATATTCTTAACAAATAAAAAAGTACTTTTTCATAAAAAGCTTTCCTTCGCCGTTTATTTATGTATTTAATTTCTTTTGATTCCGTTGCAACTACATGTTCCACTAATATCTATCTCCCAATATCATTTCTTTTTGCAATATTAACAAGCTCATCTGAAATTAATTCGCAAACTCTTTCGTAATCTTCCATAAAATCAATCTCTCCCCAAAACTCGCCATTTGTCGAAATCGGTGTAGGTTTGTAATCTTCATTTTTTATCAGATATTCTATTGCTCCCTCAAAATATGAAGTAAAATTTTTTTGCTGCATAAGTATTTTAGCTGCATGCTTAATATCATTTAATACTTTTTTTGATATTTTGGCAATTCCAATAAACTCACCTTCGGCTTCACTGCATGGAATCTGTTTACTTATTTCAACAATTTTATTATCTATTGTTTTTACTTTCATTGCTTCCTCGTCACATATTTTGTAATCAACAGGAAGTACTATGTCCGCATTTTCATTTATCATTCTTTCAAATACAGATGGTGAACACAATGTATCTGCGTGCATATATATAACATCATCTTTTATATATGGCATACCAATATAAAATGAGCCCAACACATTTACCTGTTCATAAAAAGGATTAAAAACACATTTTACTCCCTCTATTTTTTCTGTCATATATCCTGTAACTATAATAATATCTTTTATTCCATATTCGTGTAATAATGAAATATTATACTCTAATAATTTTACTCCTTTTATTTCAACAAAAGACTTTGGCTTATCCTTTGTAAGTTCTCCTAATCTGCTTCCTTTTCCTGCTGCCATTATGATTGCCTGCATATTATTTCACCTCGTATTTAAATGGATTCACAGAAAATAGTATTGACTATATTCTGTATATCCGCTAATTTATCATTTTTTATATTACCGGTAACTTTATCACATAACATTTCAACATCACTGTGATTTATTTTCATCTGTGCCAGATTATAATTCAAATCAATACTTTGTAAATAATCTTTAATCTGTTCCTTTGCTTCTCCTGCACTTCTGACTGATTTTAAGCCCATATATTCAAATATGTTATTTATTTTTTCATCATTTACACTATATTCATGATACACCCATGACGGATATAGTGCTGCAAGTCCTGCCGCATGACTCGTATCTGTAATTCCTCCGATTGGATATTGCATCCTGTGTGGAAGACACGTTCCTACGTTAGCCAAATTTATTCCCATAATCATACTAGCATAACTTAACTGTTTTCGTGCATATATATTATCTGGATTTTCTTTTATAATTGATAAATATTTTCCAACAATTTTTATTGCTTTTTCAGAAAGCATTTCAGAAAATATATTTGACTTAACTGAAACATAGGATTCTATCGCATGAGCCAAAACGTCAAAACCTGTTTCCATAGATATTTTTACTGGAACTGTCAATGTATATAAAGCATCTACTATGGCAATTTGAGGAATTATATTTTCTCCCCTTATACCTGTTTTTATTTTTTCTTTATCACTTGTAATAATTGCACCTTTACTCAATTCACTTCCCGTTCCAGATGTTGTAGGAATTGCTATTATCGGCAGTGTTTGTTTTTCCGGTACACGACCTTTAAATAAATAGTCTTCAATATTGTTTTTAGTTCCAATACCAACCGCAACTGCTTTTGCTGCATCAATAGCACTTCCCCCGCCAAAACCAATTACGATTTTTACATCTGATTGTTTTCCGATTTGAATAGCTTCTTTAACCTGTGATAATTTGGGATTTCCAGTAATATTGTCATAAACAAGAACTTTATTAATATTGCGATTATTTTTTAGAATATCACACAAAGCATCTACATAACCATGCCTTATCAATGATTTTCCTGTTGTCACAATCAAAACAGTGCCACATATATTTTCATGTTCAGCATCTAATGCTTTTTTTACTATATCTGTTCCGAAATATATATTAGTTTTAAGATTAATATTAAAATCCAGCATATCTATTCACCTACAAATTTTCTATTTGAATTTCTTTATCATTACTTAATTTATCAATTAGTTCCTTTCTTTTCTTAAACAACGGCTTTAATGCTTTATATGACTCTTTGTACAATTCATACATGTACATATATTTCTTATTATTTTCCATATTGGGCTTTATTATCATTCTTACAGTTGCAAATTTATCCGATGCCGATTTCACATCAGGATAAATATTCTGTCCTGTAAGAACCATCATTGCTGCCCCTGATGCAGTTGTTTCAAATTCTGATAAAACAAGCACATCTTTACCAAGTACATCTGCTTTAATCTGAGATATAAGATTAATTCTGGCAAGTCCTCCTGACAATCTTACACTGCTGACATCAGTTCCAGTCTCTTTTATTGCATCTATTATGCTTAAATCAATAAATCCCGTACTTTCAAATACAGCTCTTGTCATATCTTTTCTTGTATGCATTCTTTCCAGTCCAAAGAAAACTCCTCGTGCATTATCATCCCATATAGGAGCCCGCTCCCCCAATAAGAATGGTAAAAATACTAATCCTCTTGCACCAATATCAGACTCTGCCGCATCTTTTTCCATTATTTCATATGGATATTCATCATTTAAATAATAGCACTGTTTCACCCATTCAATCAGACCACCACCTAAATTATTTGAACCCCAATAATTTTAGCGTTTTCGTTATAATATGGCATACTATATATTTTAGAAGATTTGCAAGTTTCCTTTCTAGTCAATGTTCTGAACACAGTTACCGTTCCAGATACATCACTTGATTCTCCCTCGTCATTAACACCACTGCCAATAAACGAACATATTGCATCATATGAACTAATTACAACTTTTGTATCTTTATTTATACCTAATTCATCTGCAATATCAGATAATACATCTCCTATATATTCTCCGGTATTTTTTACATCAGGCAGACAATTTGCGTCTATTCCCATTCTTTTTAACAAATTAACCGGATATTGTTTTTTTCCCGCATCATAATGATACTTTATTGCATTAAAATAATCGGTTACACATCTACCTGTAAGTTTATAAATAAGGAAATCATTCGGCGTTACAAAATATTCTGTTTTTTCAAACACATCAGGCATATGTTTTTTTAACCAATATATTTTTGGCAACATTAAACTTGATGTTAAATCCAACCCTGTATCCTTATAAACTTCATCAAATTCCGGCATTTGTTTTATTTCTGCTGTCTCTTTCTCTGCACGTTTATCTGACACCATAAATGCCCTTTGTAACGGATTGCCATTTTCATCTATACAAACAAGACATGATGCAGATGTTGTAACAGTAATAAAATCTATATGTGGATTTCCTGAATCTCTCAATGACTTATGTATAACTGTATTAGCCTTTTCCCACCACTCATTCGGGCTTTGCTCTACACATTTATCATTTATCGCTGTATTTATAGCCAATGACGAGCTTCCAAGTTTTAATCCATTTTGATTAAATATAATAGAACGTATGCTTTTTAAGCCCATATTAATAACCAATACATTTTTCATAACTAACATTTCCCATCTAACAGTCTTAATTTTGCTTCAGCCACTTTTGCAATAGCATTATTTATATCATTTTCAACCGATACAGCCTGAAAACCCTGTTTGTCAAAAGTCCCATTTTTTATTGCAGTTAATATTCCTTCTCTGTACGCCAACTTTATATCTGTCGATATATTTATTTTTTTCACTCCATTAATTGAGATAAGTTTTTTTAATATCTCATCAGACATGCCACTTCCTCCATGAACAACAAAGGGTCTATTCGTTTTGTCTGTAACATATCTCACAATATCATAATTTAACTTTGGAGTTCCTTTATATATACCATGTGCATTTCCGAACGCAACCGCAACCATATCCATATTTGCATTTTTCAAAAATGTATCTATTTCTTTATATTGCACCACAGAATCGCCGTTATAAGAAATATTATCTTCAACACCCTTTATCTGCCCAAGTTCAGCTTCTACCAACACATTCTTCTTATGGGCAATGTCAACAACCCGATTTATTATATTAATATTTTTTTCAAGCTCCATATCTGACGCATCTATCATAATAGAATCATATTTTTTATCTATTGCTTCTTTAATCATGTCAATATCTTTGCAATGATCCAAATGTAGCCATACCTTTATATTATTTTTTTCAGAATAATATTTAACAAACCTTTGTATAGATTCAACATCTATTTTTTATATATACTTGCAGATGTCTGCAATATAATATTATTATTTGTATTACATGCCGCATCTATAACAGCTTTTGCTGAATTAATATCCCATATATTAAACGCAAATACTGTCTTTTCACTATCAATATAACCTTCCATGTTATCAATTCTCCATAGTATACGCATTTATTTTCAAACGCAAAAATTAAAGCCCTGCATACAAATGCAGGGCTTATACACCAATCGCTATATTGCTACGATTCTCCGATATATTATTCAAGCGACTCCATTCGCACACCGGTAATAAATTACAACTAAATATTTATTACACTATAATTCCTAATTATATTTAATATATCGGCTTATTTTCTATTTCCTTAACCTTTGTTTTTTATTTGCTCACATCTAAATATTTAATAAACTCCTTCTGCACCTCCTGATTTGGAATCCAAACAATATGCTTATAAAAATCATACGTAAGATATCCAAAATGCACAAAAAGCGTAAGCACATCATCAGCACTCTCAAGTGTTGTCATATCATTCTGGAACTTATCTGTATTTGCAGAAACACTTTCACCGGTAATAAGTCATTGATGCAATTATATTCTACTCATTCACGCCAAGATTAAACACATAAACCTCCTTATATTTTCCACCATTTTCTTTCCGTGCCTCATCAAGCCCTCTGCAGCCGCCTGATGCTAATAAAGATTTACAATGTGCCAGAAGATATATTGACGCTATGTACTCTGCTCCAAGAAAGAAGCCATCCCTTTTGATTTTTTCATTTCTATGATAATCTGCAAGGAGTTCATTTTCTTTTGTCTGAAAACGCTCCTGGTCTGTAAATGAGACTTTATCCTTATATATTCCTTAAAATATTCACAGTACCCGGCATCTTCTGTTGCAATGTATACCTCACCATTTTTTGCAAATTCCTCATTTAAAAACAGCTCATCACGATAGCCAAGAACTGCAATCTTCTTAGCATCCAGCTGCTTCATGGTCTCCAGCATAGGCGGAACACCGATTCCTCCGCCCATAAGGAATACCTTCCTGCCAGCAGCCTCTTCCAGCGGAAATCCATTTCCAAGCGGTCCAAGAAGTTCAAGCCGTGCACCTGCATGCAGTCTGGAAAAACTTTCTGTACCTGTTTTCGGACCTGTTACACGATAGACAAGGCGAAGTGCACCTTTTTCTTTATCAATCTCACAAAGACTGATAGGACGTGGCAGCAGTTTGCTTCCATCCTGTGTATAAACGGAAACGAACTGTCCCGGCTTCGCATTCCCTGCAATGGTCTTTGTCTGAATCCACATGCTGTAAATGTCTTTTCCAATACATTCCTGGCTGAGGACTGTACAGGTTTCTTTTACCTTTGTACCCATTTTCTTCCTCCTAGCGGTTCTCAAGTGCAGTGCTGATATCAAGAATCATGTCTTTCACTGCCTGACGGGAAGCATCTGCATAGTTCGCTTCACCAAACTTTGCGTA
>ERZ857969.2719-NODE-2719-length-19580-cov-4.029296_pt1 | contig 19580 bp, 20 predicted proteins | sample MGYA00519864_ERZ857969 | MGnify/ENA primary metagenome ERZ857969 (study PRJEB31778, sample SAMEA3449382) | human gut metagenome | biome: human gut; feature: human-associated habitat; material: faeces | place: United Kingdom | collected 2010/2012 ... | reverse complement strand
TTGTGTGGTATTAGGGAGTAAAGAGATTAGGGTATTATATAATGGCATATATAAAACTCCCTGGTTTCGTGGAGGCTTAAATAATCATTTAAGTATAACCTATGTTGAGTGCCAAGACACGAAATACATAGTGTAGCTTGTCTTGAGTGAATGTATTGGGATTAATACAAAAAGAAAATAAACTTATTTGGCCAAATAAATTTATTTTATATTATGAAACTACATTTGCAAAAAAGACTAGTAAAGAGAATTTGTATGTTAAGGAAAACTTCTAGAATGTTTGCTAAATATAGCAAGAAAGTTTTAGGATTAAGGTACAGATTTAAGTGGTAATCTGGTAGCTATTGGAATATATAGATGTTCTTCTTAAACGGAAACGGTTCTAACAGTAATGTTAAGCGAAGAATAGAGAAATTCAACCAGACCTAAACTGTAAAATTTACTTAAACTTTTACCATTAAAAAAGAAAAAATAGGGCAGATTCATCTGCCTTAATTAATTTTATAAAGGTTTATAGGTAATTCCATATTAAAAACCTAAATATTATAAGGAGAATTGCAAGTGATTTTGCAAATAAAATGAAAGAGAAAAAAGATAATTCAGAAATAATATGGTTTATAAAAGTATTTATAATGACATTTATACTTTCTATGGTGTTTTCATATATATCAGCTAACGGAGTTTCAAATTTAAGCATAATACCAGCTATTATTATATTAATAGTAGTTATTTTAGTTGGTATATTCTTTGACATTGTAGGAGTTGCAGTAACTGTTGCGAATGAACACGAATTTCATGCTAAAGCAACAAAGAAAGTAAAAGGCTCTAAGGCATCTATACAATTAATTAGAAATGCACCAAAAGTTGCTAATATATGTGCAGATGTTATAGGTGATATTTGTGGGGTACTAAGTGGTGCAATAAGTGCTTTAATTTCTATGAAGATTACAGAACAATTTGGAATACGTTTTGATATTCAATTTTTTATAAGTGCTTTAGTTGCAGCTTTAACTGTTGGTGGAAAAGCAATAGGTAAAGGTATTGCTAACAAAAACGCAACAAAGATAGTTCATACAGTTGGAATTGTATTAAATAAACTACATTTAAATAAATAATAATAATGGGGGAAGTATAGAGATATATTTCCTCCCTTTTACTTATTATATATAAAGTAACCTAGATTTTTTTATGATTTTCAGTTACTAAAAATTTTGTATAATTGCTTTGCAAATAATAAAAAATAGTGTATCTTAATTATACAAGGAGAGAAGAAATATGAAGATATTACATTTAGCAGATTTACATTTGGGGAAAATATTACAAGAGCAATCTTTAATAGAAGACCAAGAATATATGTTAAAGGAAATTATAAATATAATAAAGGTAGAAAAAGTACAAGTTTTATTAATATCTGGAGATGTATACGATAGAAGTGTACCTCCAACTGAAGCAGTAAATTTATTAGATGATTTTTTAAAAATCCTTATTAAAGATTTAAAAATAAAAGTATTTATAATATCTGGAAATCACGATTCTAAAGATAGATTAGGTTTTGGAAATAAAATTTTTGAAGATGAAGGCTTATATATAGAAAGCAAATATAATGGAAGATTAAAAAAGGTAAGATTAGAAGATGAATATGGTCCTTTAAACATATATATGTTACCATTTATAAAGCCAGTAGAAGTTAAAAAGTTTTTTGAAGATGATTTAGAAAATAATTATGATTTAGCAATAAATAAGATAATAGAAAAAGAAGAAATAGATAAAAGCGAAAGAAATATTATAATGGTACATCAATTTGTAACAGCAGGAAACGTAAAACCAGAAAGAACAGAATCTGAAGTGTTATCTTTAGGAGGTATAGAGAATGTAGATGTATCAAATTTTAAAAGCTTTGACTATGTTGCAATAGGTCATGTACATAGACCACAAAAAATAGGAAGAGATACAGCAAGATATGCAGGAACAATATTAAAATATTCTTTTTCAGAAATTAACCATAATAAAAGTATTCCAATTATAGATATAAAAGAAAAAGGTAATATAACTATAAATTTATTACCTTTAAAACCATTAAGAGATATGAGAGAAATAAAAGGGCCAATAGAAGAGCTAATAAAAGAAGAAAATTACAAAGAAGGAAATTTAGAAGATTATATTAAAGCTATAATTACAAACGAAGAGCCAGTATATGATGCTATTGGTAAGATTAAAAAAATATATCCTAATACTTTAAAACTAGAAATACAAAATAGTAAAACAATAAATAAAAATGAAGAGCAAAATATAAATTTAGAAGAATTAAAAAAGAAAAGTGAATTAGAGCTTTTTTCAGATTTTTATAAATTACAAAACAATTTAGACTTAAATGAAAAGCAAAAAGAAATTGTAAAAAATATAATTTCGGAGGTAAAACATGAAACCAATTAATTTAAAAATTAGTGCATTTGGACCATATAAGGATGAAGTAAATATAGATTTTACTAAACTTGGCGAAAATGGAATATTTTTAATAACAGGAGATACTGGTGCTGGAAAAACAAGTATTTTTGATGCAATTTCTTTTGCAATTTTTGGTGAGGTAAGTGGATCTAATAGACCAATACAAACACTTAGAAGTGATTTTGCAGATATAAATATAGATACATATGTAGAACTAGAATTTGTTCATAAAAATAGAAAATATAAAATTTTAAGAAATCCTTCATATGAAAAGCCAAAGAAAAAAGGAGAAGGCTTTACAAAAAAAAGTGCAGATGCATCATTAGAATATGATGATGTAGTAGTTTCAGGAATAAAGAATGTAGATATAAAAATAGAAGAAATATTGGGAATTAATGCTAAGCAATTTAAACAAATTTCGATGCTTGCACAAGGTGAATTTTTAAAAATATTATTTGCAGAAAGTAAAGAGAGAACGGAAATTTTTAGAAAGATTTTTGACACAAATATATATAACTCTATTGCAAGAAAATTAAAGGAGAAATTAAAAACAAATGAAGATAAACTAAAAGAATTAAAAAATTCATTTATAACAAACACAGCAAATATTTTGTGGGAAGAAGAAAAAAATATAAATTTAGATAATAAAATAAATGAAATAGATATAGATAATGTATTAAAAGAATTAGAACAGGAATTAGAAGAAAACAAAGAGGAAAATACAAATATAGAAGAAGAAATAACAAAACAAGAAAAAGAAATAAAAGTAATTGAAGAGAATATTAGCAAGCAAGAAGAATTAAATTTAAAAATAGAAAATTATAAACAATTATTAACTAAACAGAATGAATATAAAAAACAGGAAGAAGAAATAGAAAAACTAAAAAATAAAATAGCACAAAATCAAAAGATAAGAGAAATTATAAAACCAAAAGCAGATAAAGTAAACAATGAAAAAGAAATTATTAAAAAATTAGAAAAAGACTTAGATACTATAAAACGTAATATACAAATTGGAAATGCAAAAGAAAAAGAACATGAAAAGAAAGTAGAAATAGTAAATAAAATAGGAGAAAAATATAAAGAGTATAATAATTATTTGGAAATAAAAAAAGAATTACTAGAAAAGGCAAATATTATCAAAAACATAGAGAACTTAGAAATAACAAAAAATAATTATTTAAAAGAATATGAACAACTAGAAAAAGAATATAAAATAATAAATAACGAATATTTAGAAAAAGAGTCTGAATTTTTTAAAGAGCAAGTAGGAATTATTGCAGAAAAATTAGAAGAAAATAAGCCATGCCCAGTATGTGGAAGCATTACACATCCAAATATTGCTAAAAAAAGTGCTAGTGTACTTTCTAAAGAAGAATTAGAAAAGATAAAAGAGAATTTAGAAATTAAGCAAAATAATAAATTAAAAAAACAAGAAGAATGCATAAAAGTTAATTCACAAATAAATATATTAATACAAGAAATAGGCAAAGAAAGCGATAATAAATTAGAGTTAGAAAGTGCTAAAAATAAATTAAAAAAAGAATTTAATATTAATAAAGAAAAATTAATAAGCATAGAGCAAACTATATTAAAAGAATACAAAAGTATATCAAATAAGAATTTAGATATAACAAAATTTGAATATGATAAATTTAAAGATTCTATAATAGACTTAATAAATTTAGAAAAAAATGAATTAGTAAAAAGTAAAACTTTGCAAGAAGAAAAAATGAATCAGCTACAAGAAAGTAACTTAAGACTAGATAAATATACAAAAGAATATTTTAATGAATTATTAAAATTAAGATTTAAAAATGAAGAGGAATATAACAAGATTTTGCTTACAAACATAGAAATAGAAAATATACAAAAAAATATAGAAGATTTTACAAGAAATGTAGCTATAAATAACACTAAAATATCTGACTTAGAAAAAGAAGCAAAAGGAAAAAGCACTAAAGATTTAAAAATACAAAAAGAAAAATTAATGGCATATAAAAACATATTAATAGAAAAAAGAAAGGAATATGTTAAAATTAAAGGAAAACTAGATAATAATATGCGAATATACAAACTATTATTAGAGAATGCAAAAGAACTAAAACAAAAGATAAAAGATTTTATAATTTATGATGAACTTAGTAGAACTGCAAATGGGACTTTAGCAGGAAAGAAAAGGATAGAATTCGAACAATATGTTCAAGCAACATACTTTGATATGGTAATTTTAGAAGCAAATAAAAGATTAGCAAAAATGACAGAAAATAGGTATTTTTTAATAAGAAAAGAAGAACCAGAAAAAATTTCGGATAAGATAGGGTTAGATTTAGAAGTTAAAGACAATTATAATGGAAAAATAAGAGATGTTAAATCATTATCCGGAGGAGAAGCCTTTAAGGCTGCATTGTCCTTAGCTCTAGGATTATCAGACGTAATACAAAGTTACTCTGGAGGAATAGTAGTAGATACATTATTTATAGATGAAGGTTTTGGTTCATTAGATACAGAATCTAGAGAGCAAGCAATAAATACCTTAAGTTTATTAATAGATAATAATAAATTAATTGGTATAATTAGTCATGTTACAGAATTAAAAGAAAGAATAGATAAGAAAATAATTGTTACTAAAACAAGTGATGGAAGTAAAATAGAAATAGAGTCATAAAAATATTTAAAATATAGATTAAATAAAAAGATATAAAGCATAATAAAAAATATTTAAATTTTATTGAATAAAATATATTAATGTGATATTAATATAACTAAGATTAAAACTTAAGAAAAAAGGAGAAAAAATGTTAACTAAAGAACAATATTTATACCAAGCTAAATTAATAATAGATTGTTTTCCAAAAGAGGAATATGAGCAAATTCCACAGGGAATTTTAGAATACATCGAAGAAAATATGAAAGAAGATCCTAATATTGTAATTAATCCAAATGTTTCATTAGAAGAGCAAGATATAGACCCTCAAACTTTGAAATTATTAAAAGATATTATAAATATTGTTGATGAAAATAATTTTTATGAAGAATATAAAAAAGAACTTAATGAATATTTAGAAAATGTAATTGAGCAAAACCGAGGATTTGAAGCAAGAATAGACAATATAAATTTAAATAAAAATATATCTAAATTAGAAGTTGAAAATGAGAAGATACCACAAGCAAAAGAACTAGTTTATGGATACAAAAAGGTTATAGAAAATAAAGATAAAGAAATAGAAGAATTAAAAAATGAATGTAATTCCTTAAAAGAGATGTTAAATAAAATTCCAAAATTTATAAAAACATTATTTTTAAGAAATAAAAAAATAAAACTTTTAAAAGAAAAAAACAACTAATGGAGGTATATATGGACACAAAGGAGAAAAAGAGAATGTGGTTTTGTTCCGATTATGGAATAGAAAATAAATATATAATAAAAAGACTTAATGAAAATGAAGAAGAAGTTTTTATAGCAACACATGAAAAAGAGGTAAAATGGGACGAGCTAAACTATTTACAAAAAAGAAGAATTAGCAAATGTTCAGAAAAAGACTTCATTATATACGGAGTAGGAATAACTGGTAAAGAGCCTAAAACAAATATAGTTACATTAAAGTGTGACGAAAATGAATCTGCATTAGAGCAGGTAAGCAAAATAATTGGTATACGAATAAATTTAGACGAACAATTTATTTCTGCATATGCTAAAAATGGAATAGAAGGAATAAAAAGTATTGCTGGAATGCTAAGAATGGATAACAATGTAGTAGAAAATATTGCAGAAAATATAATAATTAGAGATGAACATGCTAAAGGAATTACATTAAAAGAGCAAGCAGAAATGACGCAAAGGGTTAATTCTTTAAATAATAAGAAACAAACAGATTATGAGACAATTATTGCAATAGATGAGTTGTTTAATTCAAATAGAGAAACTGAATTTATTAGAAACTAAAAAAGCAAATATGTAATAAGTAAAAAAGAACTGTATATTATAAATAATCTTTTTAGAGGTTATTAAATATAATACAGTTCTTTTATAATAAAATTACATTGTAAAAATTACCTATTTACTACATAGTTTACGTTAGTTAACAGTTACAAAATTTTTTCCTAAGAGCAGAGCAATCAACAGAAAAAAGATTTCCTATGAGATCTTTTTTTTGTTCATGCTTAATTTTATTTTTTTCTAAAAAAGAAACTTCATCTTTATCAAGCCTCATATCTACAATTTTTAAAGTAGTACTCATTGTAAGGCAGTATAAATGTTTATTGTACATAATAAAATATCCTCCTTAGTTATAAAAATGTACTATGTAGTAAATTGAATAAAATAATTTTTAATAGTATATATTAATCAAAAAGCAAAAGCTGTCGAAACTTGACAAAGGTAAAAAATATTTCAAATTATTTAAAAATGTGTTATAATTAAAAGGATAACTCGTAAAATGGGAATAATAAATAAAGAAAGGAATAAATATGATTATTTTAACAGAGAGTATTAAAAGAACATTAGAACGGATAGGTCAGACCATAGAAAATGACTTAAACAATGGAATTATATATCCATTGTATTCAGAAAAGCACCATGAACTCTTGAGTTCAACAGAAGAGTATCTAGTGAATTTTAGAAAATTCAAATGGAGTTTAGAATCTGGAAAGCATGAATTATTACATTGCAGAGATATCAACAAGCGGAAAAATATGATAAAAATTGTTGATTATATTTTGGATTTTTGCAGGCCTTTTACAATAGAGCAAATATTAAACATAGAAAATGATGCCTTTTTCGATGACGATTTAAAGCCAAGGCTAATAAGATTTTTGCAAGCAAATCCAAATGATACAGATGCTAATTTTTTAAGTTACTTTTTCAGACATCAATGTGATTCCTCTTGGGAACAAGTTGACGAATATTGCAAAGTAAGAGAATTTAAGCTTTTGAAAAGTAAACAGGAATATAATAGAATACTTAAAGAAGAAGGTGTTCAAACATTAAACCCAAAACTAGAAGGTCAGAATCAAATTTGGATAGCTTTTTTACGAATTTCTAAAGAAGAAGTATTAGAAGAAAAAGGACTGAAGAATGATTACAAGGACTTTGCTAATGAATATGCATACTCATTGGACAGAGAGGAGTTAAAAGCCTACAGACTGTGGTTTGATATAAGGGAAAAAGGAATATATTATATTTACATTCCAGATGTTATTATTTAATTCCACAAAGGACTATTGCAGACTGCGATGGTCCTTTTTATGTGTGTAAGTTTATATGATAAAATGATAAAAAATGAGACAAAAAATAACTTTAAATAATCTAATAAATGAATCGAATGTATATACAAAGATTTATGGAGGAAATTATGGACGCAAAATTAATAGAGCTAACGATTTGTGCTCAAAAAGGAGATATGGAAGCCTTTTCAAATTTAATTATTAGTTTTGAACAAGACTTATATAGAATAGCAAGTATAAGACTTAAAAATGCAGATGATATAGATGATGTTATACAAATGACAATAGAGCAGACTTTAAAAAATATTAAAAAATTAAAGAATCCACAATATATAAAAACTTGGATAATAAAAATCTTAATTAACAATTGTAACGCTATATATAAAAGAAAAAGATATAAAATGGAATATAACGAAAATATAGAATTAAATGTTAAAAGCGATAATGATGATGTAAATTCAAAGCTAGATTTTTATATTTTAATTAAAAATTTAAATGAAAAAGAGAAGTTAGCAATTACTTTGTATTACTCGGAAAATCTTACAACAAAAGAAATTAGCAAAATCCTAAAAGAGCCAGAAAGTACAATAAGAAATAGAATATCTAGAGCGATAAATAAATTGAGAAATAAGTATGAAGGGAGGATAATATGGTAAACAAGGATAATGAAAGTTTTGAAAATAACCTAAAAAGAATATTTACAGAAGAGATTGAAGTCCCATATTGTGTAAAAAATAAAATTAGAACAGTTTTAAATGATAAAAAGGAACGAAAAAACAGAAATAGATTACTATTTAATACTATAAAGATATTAGCAACTGTAACTGCTTGTTTTATTATAACTACAGGAGTAGTTTTTGCAAAAGACATATATAATTTTATAAATAATTTTTTTATTAATAATGAAGGAATGGACAACGCTATAGAACAAGGATATATAGATAAGCCAAATATGGAATATGTTGAATCTAATGGAACGGAAATAAAAATAAATAAAGCTTTAATGGATGATTATAATTTAAGCTTAGAATTTAATATGGATCTAAATAAGAAAATAAAAGCAGAAAATATAGAAGATGTATATTTCCCAGATATGATTATAACAGATGAAAATAATAATATATTATACTGTGAAGATCAAACAACTTTTGAGACTTATTGTAAAAATAACAACTTAAAATATACTTGGAAGGAAACTAATGAAAATTATATAAATTCTGGCAGTAATAAGTTTATAAAAACAAATAACGGAGAGACAATTAATCTAATATATAATTTTTATGCGAGTAAATATCCAAAAAGCAAAAAAATATTAATAAATTTTAATAAAATTTTATGTTCTCATGAAGATAAAAATATAATGATAAATGGAAATTGGCAAATAGAATATGAAGTACCAGAAAAGTTTTATAATAGAGAAGTATATATATATACAGTAAAAAACTGCACTAGTGATAAAATTAGAGTAGATGAAGTAATAGTTACTGAAACAATAACTAAAATGATAATCCAGACAGACGAGAAGCCTTCTTTGCCTTATGAATTAACAGATGATGAAGAAACGAAAAATAGAAAGATACAAGAAGAGTTAGAAAGACAACAAAACATGACAATAGAAGATTTTGAAAAAAGTAAAAGATTTAAAAATGAATATATTGAAAATTCTAATGGAGAAAAGTTTTATCCTACAAATAGTACAAGCGAAGACACAGGATATTCTTTTATTGATATGAATTATTTATTACATTGGCAAACCTTTAATTTAAATAAATATAAGACAACTAAAACTCTAAAAATCTATATAAACTATAACGGAGAAGATATTGTAATAGAATTGGAGAGAAAAGATAATGAGAAATAAAGAAGATAAATTCTTTGTAATTATAATTATTATACTGTTAATTATTTTAGCAGGAATATTAATACTTAAAGAAAGTAGTAGTATTAATATAAAAAAAGATAATGCAAAGCAAAGTGAAATAGTAATATCAAAAGCTGAACTAGATTCTGAGATGAAAAAAGTAAGTGTATTAGGTATAAATGATATTAACAAAGTTAAGGAAAGCATTTTTGAAAAAAAGATTGTAGAAGAGGAATGCAAGAAAAGAAATATTAACTTAGATGCAAAGCAAGAAGAAGCTTTTAGAAATAAAGCTTTTAAAGAAGAACTATCTAAATAAGATAAGGAATATGCAAAAAAAGTGGAATGTCAGAAGAAGAAATGCGTCAAGCAATTTATGATCTTTCTATAGAGATGCAGCTAAAGGCTGAATTACAAGATGTTTTATTACAGGAAATATATGAAAATAAAGTAGCTATTAATAACTATGAATTTCAAAATAAAGTAAATAATTATTATGAAAATAATAATTTGCATAATAATCCCCTAAACTATAGTGTTAAAGAATTAATACAATTATCAGAGGAGTATTTTGAATTTATAAAAAAGCAATATGTGAAAGTAGAAGATATAAGTTAATATATATTTACAGCATAATTATAGTTAGTTGAAGAAAAAATAAAAACTATTGTTAAAATTACAAGATATGTTAAAATAATATTATAAAGAAAGGAATGTAAAAAAATGAAAAATAAATTTTTAGCATTAGCTATTGCTGTTATAATAATCATTATAGTATTTGTTATTAAACTAAATGCTTGGTATTCTAAGAACAATCTTAAATTTATTTCGGAAGATATGAAGGAACAAATTATAGAGTGGCTAAATATAGAGAAAGAATATTCTAATAGTTTAGAATTAATAAGTGCAAATCAAGTATCTGCCGGTTTATCTAGCCATGATAAGTATTGCGAACTAATATTTAAAATATCTAAAGAAGAATATGAAAATAATAAATTAAACTATACTCAAGATTTTGATTCACCAGAAATGACACTTAAAGGCAAAAAAGAATATGATAATGACTCTTATATGTGTTGCATAAGGTATCAAATTGTTTTAAATGATGATGAATATTATATACTATCAGATATAATTTGTAAGACAAATGTATATATAAAAATTATAAATTTTATAACATTTTTTGTTATAATTTTAATAATTGCTTTTGCCAGTTATTTGATTATCATTAATCGAGGAGAAAAATGAAAAAGAATTCAATGATTATAATGTTGTTAATAATGATTACTGTTTTAATAATAGTAATAATAAATAAAAATAATAAAATAAATATATCAGAACAAGAAAAACAAGAGTTAATGTTACTGTTAGGAATAGAAAAATCTTCATCTTTTTTACCAAATTCAATTAATAATGTAAATTTAGGATTTGGTAATCTTTCTGAATGTTATGTACTAAAATTTGAAATATCAATAGCAGACTACAACGAAAATTTATTAAATTACAACGACACAGATACAACAGAAATTTCCCTAAATTGGAAAGAGGAAAAAGACGAAGAAACGTATATTTGTTATATTAGAGAGTGGGAACACAATGAACAACGAAAAGATTTATTCGAGAAATTAAAAAGTTTAAAAACAAAAAATAAATTATAATAAAAAGAAATTATAAAATAAGGAGTCATACAAAATGAAAGAAACAATTATTTATTTGATTAGGCATGCTGAAACTGTTGAAGAAAAAGGAATTAGAAATACGTGCGAAGACTTTCAAATGATTAACGAAAAAGAAATATTGTCAATACAAGGTGAAGAGCAATCTAAAAGATTAAGCAATAACATCGAACTACAAAATCTTGACGTTATTTGGTCAAGTAATTATACAAGAGCCAAAGCTACTGCAAAATATATAGCATATAAAAATAAATTGCAATATAATTTAGATAAAAGACTATGTGAAAGAAAACTAGGCAATCTAGAAGATTTAGCAAGATTTATGATTGACAAAGAAACTAGAGATCCATCTCGTGAACAATTAGCTTTTCCAGAATTTAAAACTCGTGATGGAGAAAGTGCAAATGAAACCAATAAAAGGATGAATGAATTTATTAGCGAAATATTAGAAAAATACGAAGGAAAAAAAGTTGCTGTTATAAGTCATGGAGGTTCAATAAAATTCTTTTTATTAAGCTATTGCAAAGTAAATAGAAATTTAAATCTCGAGTATAAAAAGAATGAACTAGATATAAGTTCTCCTTGCTTATTGAAAATGATTTTTAGACAGAATGAATTATTAAATTTAGAACAAATACAATGGTAGAATATATAATATTAAACTATAAAAAGCAAAGTGCTAACAAAATAAAAGCATTTTGTTTTTTTATTATGTGTGTTTATATTAGGAAATCCACAAAACAAAAAAATCATTAAGAAAAAGTTGATAATTTCGTTCTACTATGATAATATAACTCCTAAAATAATAAGTTTAAATGGAGTAAAAGTATGAAACTAATAATTAAAAACCTAAAAAAGAATTTTGAAAAAAAGGAAGTATTAAAGGACATAAATTTTGAATTTGAAAAAGGAAAAATATATGGGCTTCTAGGAAGAAATGGAGCGGGAAAAACAACATTTTTTAATTGCTTAAATGAAGATTTAGAAATAGATAATGGAGAATTTTGCATTGAAGATAATGGCAAAACAAGAAAGATAATACCAGAAGATATAGGATATGTTTTGTCAATTCCAAATGTTCCAGAATTTTTAACAGGAAGGGAATTTTTAAAATTTTTTATTGAAATAAATAAAGACAAAATAAAAGAAATAAAAACAATTGATGAATATTTTGATTTTATGAAAATAGAAAAAGATGATAGAGATAAGCTTTTAAAAGACTATTCACATGGTATGAAAAATAAAATGCAAATGTTAGTAAATATTATAGCAAGTCCTAATATTTTACTATTAGATGAGCCTTTAACATCATTTGATGTTGTAGTAGCAGAAGAAATGAAACAAATGTTAAAAAGTATTAAAAAAGATCATATATTAATATTTTCAACACATATAATGGAACTTGCACTTGACTTATGTGATGAAATCGTTATTCTTAATAAAGGAATATTAGAAAAAATAGATAAAACCGATTTGGATAACGAAACCTTTAAAAACAAAATTATTGAAAGTTTAAAGGAGGAATAATAGTATGATTAAGTCATTTATTACATCCTTTAAATTAAAAAACACATATAAAGTAAATAGTATTATTTATTCTATAAAACAATTGCCAATTATAAAAAAGATATTACCAAACGAGTTATATAAAAATAAAGCTCTTAAAATTATAGGAAATATTATAAGTACATTATGGCAAATAATAAGTATATTTTTAGGAAAATTTTTGTATATTTTTCTTATGATTGCAGCAATTATACCTATGGTTTCAAAAACAAACAATGCAGATGTTTTTTTACACATATTTTTATTTTTAACTTTAATAGGTGGATTAATGAATACATTTATGTTTAATCCAACTAAAGATAAATATTATGCAATGATAATTATGAGTATGGATGCAAAAAAATATACATTATCTAATTATTATTATGAATTAATAAAAGTAATAATAGGATTTTTACCATTTACAATTGCCTTTGGAAGTTCAATCAAAATACCAATATATATGTGCATATTGCTTCCTATATTTGTAGTAATGATAAAAATGATAGTAAGTACATATAATTTATATTATTTTGAAAAATATAAAATAGCAAAAAATGAAAATATGCCAACTAAAATATTATGGGTAACAGTAGGAATATTACTTGGAATTGCTTATGGTTTACCAATACTTTCAATTAATATAAATCAAACAATATTTATGATTACATTTGCAATAACAGTTATTTTAGGAATATTTAGCCTTATAAAAATTAATAAATTTAATGAATATAGAAAAATGTATAAACAAATATTAACTAACCAAAATGTTTATGCAGTACAAAATCAAACAAGTACAGATATTATAAAAGATAATGTTGCAAAACAAATTGAGTTTGACAGTAATTTAACAAGCAATAAAAAGGGATTTGCATATTTTCATGATATATTTGTTAAAAGACATAAGAAAATACTAACAGAAGCAGTAAAGAAACAAGCAGTAGTTATTTTGATGGTAGCAATTATAGTATCAATAATAGCATATATGAATAAAGATTTTGCAGGAAGAGTAAATGGAATGTTATTAACATATTTACCTTATTTTGTTTTTATAATGTATATGTTAAACAGGGGAACGACTATGACACAAGCAATGTTTATGAATTGTGACCATAGTATGCTTACATATAGAATATATAGAACACCAAAAGTAATATTAGGATTATTTAAAGAAAGATTAAAAACTTTGATAGTAGTAAATTTATTACCAACTTTAATAATTGCAATAGCTTTGCCAGTATTATTATTTATAACTGGTGGAACAGATAATATATTAAACTATTTTATACTGTTCATATCAATAATATCAATGAGTATATTTTTTTCTGTACATTATTTAGTTATGTATTATCTATTACAACCTTATAATGCAAGTACAGAAATGAAAAGCAGTACATATAAAGTTGTTCAAACAATTACTTATTTTGTATGTTGGTATATGATTCAAATACAACTACCAACAGTATCATTTGGAATAGCAACAATTGGATTTTGCATATTATATTGTTTAATATCTTTAATTTTAGCATATAAATATGCACCAAAAACATTTAAGTTAAGAGTATAGAATATCAAATGATAAAATAGCATAATATCATTAAAAAATTGGAAAGAGATTTATGATTTTATTTCAATTTTTTGCAAAAGGTATAAAAAGATAAACAAAAAATAAGCAAAATTTAAATTTTGCTTATTTTTGTTATTGGAAAAATTAAAAAAATTATTAATGTCACTTACTTGTCACTTTGAATGGTTTATAATTAAAATAAAGTGAAAGGAGAAGTGTATATGGAAATACTAAGAGTAGAAAATTTATGTAAGCAATATGGAAAAGGCGAAAATAAAGTAATAGCACTAAATAATGTATCATTTAAAGTAAATAAAGGAGAATTTGTAGCAATAGTGGGGGCATCTGGAAGTGGAAAATCGACACTATTACATTTAATTGGTGGAGTTGATAGACCAACATCGGGGAAGGTTTTTATAGATGGGAAAGATATTTATAAGTTTAATGATGATGAACTAGCAATATTTAGAAGAAGACAAGTAGGCTTAATATATCAATTTTATAATTTGATTCCAATATTAAATGTAGAAGAAAATATTACATTACCATGTAATTTAGATGGAAAAGAAGTAAAACAAGAAAAATTGGATGAAATGCTAAAAACATTGAAATTAGAAAATAGAAGAAAACATCTTCCAAATGAACTTTCAGGGGGACAACAGCAAAGGGTTTCAATAGGTAGAGCTATAATAAACAATCCAGCAATTATGTTAGCAGATGAGCCAACAGGAAATCTAGATAGTAAAGCATCTGAAGAAATTATTTCATTATTAAGACTATCTAATAAAAAATATAATCAAACTGTTATTGTTATCACACATGATGAAAAAATAGCATTAGAGGCAGATAGAGTTATAACAATAGATGATGGGAGGATTATAAAAGATGAAAAATGTTTTAAATAATTTTACAATAAGAAGTCTAAAATTAAATATCAAAAGAACAATTGCAACATGTATGGGAATTATAATGTCAACTGCATTGATATGTGCAGTAGCAGGAGTATTTTCAAGCTTTCAACAAACACTTATACAACATGCAAAAGAATCTGATGGGAATTATCATGCAGTATTTTTTGATGTTAAACCGAATGAACAAAAATATATATTAGAAAACAGAAATGTAAAGAGCACATTTATTACGCAAGGAATTGGCTATTCCAAACTTGAAAAAGTTCAAAATGAATATAAACCATATTTGTATTTGATGGCATTTGATAAAGATGCATTAAATGATTGGGGATTAAAACTTGTAGAAGGAAGAATGCCAGAAAACTCTAATGAGATAGTAATTCCTAAACATTTAGAGTCAAATGGTGGAGTTACATATTACCATATTGGAGACAAATTAACTTTAAATATAGGAAAAAGATTAACTGAGGATGGAGAAGAGTTAAAACAAAACAATCCATATAATAATTCAAAAGATGAAGGGGAAGAAGACTATGTTGCAGAACATTTAGAAGTAACTCAATCAAGAGAATTTACAATAGTTGGTGTCATAGAAAGACCAAATATGGAAATAGAAGATTATAGTGCACCTGGGTACACAGTAATTACTTTGTTAGATAATGAAAATAAGCAATTACCGGTGAATATTGCTGCAAAATATAAAAATATTAGAGAATCTTATAATATTACTAAAGATATTGAAAAACAATTAACAGATGCAAAATATACTACAAATTCAGAATTATTAAGGTGGTCTGGAGTTACAAAAGATAGTGGAACATTACAAATGTTGTATTCTTTAGCTGGAATAGTAATTGGAATAATAATTATTTCTAGTGTATTTGTAATAAGGAACAGTTTTGCAATTTCTATAACAGAGAAAATGAAACAATATGGCATGTTGTCAAGTATAGGTGCAACTAAAAAACAGATTAAGAAAAATGTACTATTTGAGGGAATGCTTTTAGGTTTAATATCAATACCAATAGGAATACTTTGTGGAGTATTAGCAACATTTATTTTAATGAGAGTTTCAACTGAATTAGTTGGAAAAAGCGTATTTACAAATGAAGTTGAATTTGTATTTAGTATGCCATATTGGGCAGTTATAATAAGTATAGCTTTAGGATTTGTAACGATTTATTTATCTTGTATATTTTCTGCTAGAAGAGCAGCAAAGATATCACCAATAGATGCAATCAGAAGCAATACTGATATAAAAATAAAATCAAAGAAAATTAAATGTCCAAAATTAGTTTCAAAAATATTTGGAATTGGTGGAGAAATTGCATATAAAAATTTAAAAAGAAACAAAAAGAAATATAGAACTACTGTTATTTCACTTGTAGTAAGTATTACAGTATTTATATCTTTAAGCACATTCTTGAATTATGCTTTTGGAATGACAGGAATTTATTATAAAGAAATGGATTATAATATTACTATTTATTCAAGTTACTCAGACTATCAAAAAAATGATGAAAATAGTGCAAAAAACACTTATGAGTATTACCAAAAACTTATGGAAAATTCCAATGTAGATAAATATGCAATAATGAGAACACTATCATTGGATAAATGCAATATAGAGCAATTTGCAACAGAGGAATTTAAAAAGTATTATAAAGAAAGCTATTCAGCTTCAATAGATGAAGCCATGACTATTTCAATTACTTCAATAGGGAATGAAGCATATAGAGAGTATGTGAAAAAAATTGGTGGAAAATATGATGATTATAAAGATTCTATTATTTATTGTGATGATTCTAGTATTTATACATATGACAATGAAAGCCAAAAATCAGAAAGGATGATTCCATTTAATTTTAAAGAAAATGATGTTGTAAAAGGTATAACAGTAGGAAATGAAGAAGTAAACCTAAAAATAGCTAAAATTTCAGACCAAAGTCCTTTAGATGCAAATAGATATACTTTTTCTGGAACATTTTTGGTAAGTGATGAATTTATGGATAAATTAAAAGATTATGGTTGTTATAGTGCATATGTAAATGCAAGTAATGCAGAAGAATTTTATAAAAAACTAGATGAAGAAGAAACTAGACTTGCAAAAGAAGGAATAAAACTTAATTATACAAATTACAAAGAAGAAGCCGAACAACAAAATAAAATGGTTCTTCTTATATCAATATTTTTATATGGATTTATTATTGTAATTACACTAATTGGTGTAACAAATATTTTTAATACAATAACAACAAATATGAATTTAAGAAGTAAAGAATTTGCAATGTTAAAATCAATTGGTATGACTAAAAAAGAGTTTAATAAAATGATTAATCTAGAAAGTATATTTTATGGAGTAAAGTCGTTAATAATAGGAATTGCTTTAGGTTCTGGTATTTCTTATTGGATTTATAAAATTTCAATTGGAAGCCAAGCAACAGAAAATTTGAAATTTGTTTACCCAACTAAAGCTGTTATAATTTCTGTTGTATTTATTGCTGTTATTGTTGGCATTATTATGAGATATTCTTTGAATAAAATTAATAAGCAAAATATTATTGAGACTATTAGAAATGATAATATTTAACTAAAATACTTTCTTTTCCAAATGTTTTATGATAAAATAGCGATATAGTTTGGAGGGAAAAGTATGATAGAAAATATAGAAGGAACTACAATAAATATAAGAATTCAAGATGAAGAAATAGCACTACCTAATGAAATAAAAAGAAAAATAGAAGAATTTTGGAATAAATGTAAAACAGAAAATCCTAATTTATGGAATGGGGAGTTAATGTGTGTTGGCGAATATAAAAAAGAGGGAAAAGAAATAGAAATTGTTTGTAAAAAAACAAATTATGCACATTATTTATATGATGAAAGAATTGGACTAAGTAAAGAATATGCATGTAGCAGTTTAGTTGCAGGGTGTTTAATAGAAACTAGTGATAATTATTACATAGTAGGAGAGTTAGCAGATAATACTTCATTTCCACATTGTATGCAAATATCAGGAGGAAGTGCAGATAATAATGACATAAAAGATGGAAAAATAGATATATTTAATACAATAATAAGAGAATGTAAAGAAGAGTTAAACATCAATTTGCAAGATAAAAAAATGGTAGAAAACTTTCATATAAATTATATATGTCTTCCTAAAGAGAAAGTTCATACATATATTTTATATGCAAAAGCACAATTAAATATGAATAAGCTACAAATGCAAGAGTATTATGAAAAATATTTAGAATATTTAAAAGAAAACAATTTAGAAATAGAATTTGGAAAACTTCATTTTATAAAAAAAGGAAAAACAACAGAAGAATTAGAAAAGTTTACAAATCCCAAAAGAGACTATTTAAAGAATTTATTAGAAATGGATAGCCAACATTCGAGAAAATCATCAGAAATACAAGACAGATAGAATAAAAGAGGAGAAGATTTATGTTTTAAACTTTCTCTTCTTTTATTTGTGTGAAAAAAACATTTTATATGAATTAATAAAAACTTAATAATTTCTCTATTTTTTATTAATAAAAATCTGTTATAATATAAAATGAAAAAGGAAGGGATAAAAACATGTACAAGATATTAGTAGTAGATGATGATAAGGAAATAGTAAAAGCAATTGAAATATATTTAGGAAAAGAAAACTATGAAATAATAAAAGCATATGATGGAGAACAAGCATTAAAAGAAATAAAGAAAAACGAAATACAATTAATAATATTAGATGTAATGATGCCTAAAAAGGATGGAATAGAAACACTTGAAGAAATAAGAAGAGATAAAAATATACCAGTGATAATGCTATCAGCGAAATCAGAAGACATAGACAAAATAAATGGGTTAAATATAGGGGCTGATGATTATGTGACCAAACCATTTAATCCAATAGAATTAATAGCAAGAATAAATGCACTAATAAGAAGATACACAAAGTTAGGAAGTTCAATAAAAAAATCCGCTTCTGGAAGTGAAACATCAAATATAATTCAAGATGGAGAGCTGATAATAAATGATGAACTAAAACAAGTTATAGTAGATGACAAAGAAGTAAAACTAACGCCCACTGAATACAACATATTAAAATTTTTGACCAAAAACAAAGGAAAAGTATTTTCAATTGAAGATATATACACAAATGTATGGGATGGAGAATGTTATGCAGCAGAAAATGTAATTGCAGTACATATAAGACACATAAGAGAAAAAATTGAAATAAATCCTAAAGAACCTAAATATCTAAAAGTAATTTGGGGAATAGGCTATAAAGTTGAAGCGTTATAATTGCACGGAAAAAAAGCGATCTCAGGTGTGCAAAATTGCACGGAAAAAAAGCG
>ERZ857969.2704-NODE-2704-length-19665-cov-3.633962_pt1 | contig 19665 bp, 11 predicted proteins | sample MGYA00519864_ERZ857969 | MGnify/ENA primary metagenome ERZ857969 (study PRJEB31778, sample SAMEA3449382) | human gut metagenome | biome: human gut; feature: human-associated habitat; material: faeces | place: United Kingdom | collected 2010/2012 ... | reverse complement strand
AGGAGGCCGCCGACGGTACGCTGGTCGTCATGGAGGGCTGGGCCGAGAAGGAGACCTCCGACAAGGTCGACGCCCTGCTGGAGGCGTATCCCAATGTCGTTTATCTCAAGGGAGACCCTACGCCCGAGGACGATACGCCCGTGAAGCTCAAGAATAACCGGTTCGCGCGCGTTTTCGAACTGGTGGGCGACATGTATGCCCGGCCGAAATACGGCACGATGGATCTCACGCCGTTCTTCGCACCGTTCTACGTGCTTTTCTTCGGCATCTGCCTGAACGACGCCGGCTACGGTGCCATCCTGGCGCTGCTGGGAGCCTGGATGCTCTCCAAGAACCGCAAGCCCGGCATGATGCGCCAGGCCGCGTGGTTCGCCACCTTGTGCGGCGTGTCGACGATCCTCTTCGGGCTGCTGTGCGGTTCGTTCTTCGGCATCAGCATGTCGGAATGGTTCCCGTCGATCCATTTCTTCGATTTCCAGGGCCAGTTCTTCTCGATCGCGCTGGCCATCGGCCTCGTGCAGATCATGTTCGGCATGGTGCTCAAGATCGTCATGATCTCCTCCACCGTCGGGTTCCGCTATTCGCTCGGTTCGCTGGGGTGGCTGCTGGTCATTTTGGGCGGGAGCCTTGCCGCCGGACTGCCGATGCTCAACCCCGGGTGGGTGATCCCGTTCTATACCACCTCCTCGCCTGCGTTCTATGCGACGCTCGGCGTCGGCGCGGTGCTGATGCTGTTCTTCAATTCGCCGGGTAAGAACCCGCTGCTGAATTTCGGGCTGGGATTGTGGGACACCTATAATAACCTCACGGGTATCCTCTCCGACGTGTTGTCATATATCCGTCTGTTCGCCATCGGCCTCTCGGGCGGTATCCTCGCCACGGTGTTCAATGCGCTTGCCGCCGGGTTCGTGCCTGAAGGTTCGGGCATCGTCGTGCGGCTGCTGATCATGATCCCGATCCTGCTGATCGGCCACGGCATCAACCTCTTCATGTCGACCATTTCGTCGTTCGTGCACCCGATGCGTCTGACGTTCGTCGAGTTCTACAAAAACGCGGGCTTCGAAATGTCGATGCGTTCGTTCGAGCCCTTGCAGAAAATAGATAATTCGGAAAACAAATAACAACTAAAACAAATTAAAATTATGGAATCAACAACTGCAATTATTTTGGGCTATCTCGGCGTAGCGCTGATGGTAGGCCTTTCGGGCGTAGCGAGCTGTATCGGTACTTCGATCGCCGGTATGGCATCGGTAGGCGCCATGAAGAAAAACGGAGGGGCTTTCGGTAGCTACATGATCCTGTCGGCTATCCCCGGTTCGCAGGGCCTTTACGGTTTCGTGGGCTACTTCATCATCAAAGGGTTCCTTACGGATTCGATGACCCTGTTGCAGGGAGCTGCCATCTTCGGCGCCGGTCTGCTGACGGGTCTGGTCTGCCTCGCCTCGTCGTATTTCCAGTCGAAGGTGTGTGCCAACGGTATCGCAGCAATCGGCAACGGCCACGACGTGATGGGTAAGACGCTTATCCTCGCCGCATTCCCCGAGCTGTACGCCATCCTTACGGTGGCTGCCGTGTTCCTGATCGCGGGCGCGATCTAAACGGCCGTCGTGGCAAATCGCTCCGCAGGGCGGGACATTCCGGTGTCCCGCCCTGCTTTTTTCAGGGGTGTGGCTTGAATTGTACTTATATTGCATGAATTGATACTTGCCGAAACCCGGAAATGTGTAATTTTGCATGACTCGAAAATTCCGGATGAGTGTTTTTCCGTCGGGATGGGACAGTTACAAGTTTTTAAGTGGTATAATTAGGGATTCAGGCCCGGCTGCATCAGTAGCCGGGCTTGAGTTTGTTGGTGGGTTGACCGAAGGGAACGCCGTCTCCGGTCGGGCAGAGATTCCGGCATTGCCGGTAACATTGCCTATGCCTTTTCCTGTGGCTCTTCAGGCAGTTCGTCGACCTCCTGTTTGATCTGGGAGAGCTTCTCCTTGCGGTATACCTTGGGGGTGCAGCCGTATTTGGCGGCAAAGCACTTGAAGAACGTGCCCCGGTTGACGAACCCCGCCTTGTAGATGATCTCGTCGATGGAGAGCTTGGTCGAGGTGAGCAGCTGCTCGGCCTTGGCCAGCCGGTACTCCTTGATGATGGTGGTCGGGGTCTGGTTCAGGATGCCTTCCAGGCGGCGGTAGAGGTTGCGGATGCTGACACCCATCTCGTCGGCGATGAATTTCGTAGAGATTTCCGTGTTGGAAATGTTGTCGTTGATGATCTTCAGCATCTTGTCGATGAATTCCTTGTCGTCCTGGTGGAGCATCTTGCCGTCGGAGAGTTCGAAGGCGCTGATCGACGATTTGTAATAGTCCTTGAGCGAGCGGTTGCGTTTGAGCAGCTGCTCGGTCACGGCCTTCAGGTATTCGACGTTGAAGGGCAGCGTCAGGCAGATGTCGGCGCCGGATTCTACGCCTTTGATGCGTTCGTCGACCTGCTGTGCCGTCGAGAGCAGAATCACCGGGATATGCGAGGTCAGCTTGCCCTCCTTAATGAACTTGATGAGCGACAGGCAGTCCGATTTCTCCGAGAGCGCATCGCAGATGATGATGTCGGGGTGCATCTGTTTGAGCAGTTCGATCATCGCGTTCAGGCCGTCGGGCATTTTGATATTGTAATCCGGGGCGAACAGCTCAGCCACGAAATTCATGATCTCCGAATCGTCGTTGACCACGAACATCGTCCGGCGGTTCTTGTCGAACGTGAATTCGCGTTGCGTGACGGTCGGCAGCGGCAGCCCGTAGTTCGTGTCGATCGGCACGATGTTGTCGTTCACGGACGTGTTCTCGGCGGTTACTTTCAGCCGCGGCAGCCGCACGGTGAACGTCGTCTGGGCATTGGGGGTGCTTTCGACCGTGATCTGGCCGTGCATGCGGGTCACGATGCTGTGGCAGATCGCCAGCCGCAGGTCGCCCTGGAACGAAAGCCCCCGTTCGCTCTTGCGCTCGAAATAATCCAGCACGCGGTAACGGTCGAAAATGGCCTCGATGTCGTCGAGGTTGACCCCGATGCTGTCGTTCGCGGCCGATATGAACAGTTCCCCGTCGTCGTTGCGGATCGTCAGGTTCACCGAACCGTTGTAAGGTGTGTGCTTGAATGCGTTGGACAACAATGTGTTGAGGATCGTCGAAAGTCCTTCTCGGTCGCTCGGCCATGCCAGGTTGCGCTCGATGTCCAGCTTGCAGTGGATGCTGTTCTGCTCGGAGTATTCGCCGAAGGTCTCGGCGATTCCCTGGGCGATTTCGGCCACGGGTACCAGCTCGATGTTTTCATTCTCATCGTTTTGCGAGGTGCGGATGCCGCGGAACTCGTGGAGCATGTAGATCAGGTCGTGGAGCTTCGACACGTTCTGCCGGATGGTCTGTGCGTATTTGAGGATATAGGAGTCCGATTTACGGTAGGTAATGATCTGCTGGCAGGGCCCCGAGATCATCGTCAGCGGCATGGACAACTCCTGTGTGATGTTCGAGAAAAATCGCATTTTCGATTCGTAGACCTCCTCTTTGCGCCGGCTTTCGAGGCGTTGCAGTTGTTCGGCCTTGCGTTGCCGGTAGCGGAGCAGGTAATAGCGCAGGGTCATGGTGACGGCGGCCAGCGCCAGCAGCATGTAGAGCAGCTTTGCCAGAAATGTGGCGTACCAGGCCGGTTTGAGGCGTATTTCCAGTGAGTAGACTGGACTTGTGGCCCCGGTGATGTTGTTGCGGTAGCGCACGTCGAGCCGGTAGGTGCCGGGCGGCAGGTCGGCGAAGGACAGCTTCGACGAAGTGCTCGTCCATTGGTCGCTGAACCCGTCCAGCCGCGTGTAATAGGTGTAGTTGCTGCCGTTGACGTAGTCGAGTGCCGATACCGTGATCTCGTAAATGCGCTGTCCGTGCCGCAGCGTCAGCACGCCCTTGTCAGAGAGCAGGTTGCCGATGTTGTGCACTCCGTCGTTGAGGCGCACGTCGCGGAAGAGGATCGGCGGGTTGAACGACTGTTCCTCGAAGCCGGTCTGTTCGACGGTAACCAGCCCGTTGATGCCGCCGAAGAAGAGCAGCCCTGTCTGCGGATCGGTGAAGTAGGCCCCGTCGCTGTATTCGATGGTATTCAGGCCGTAGGAGTATCCGTAGGTCACTACGTTACCCGTGTGGGGTGTATACTGCACCAGTCCGCGGTTGGTGCTCAGCCAGAGGTCGCCCTTGCGGTCGTCGAGGATGCCGTGCACGGTGTTGGTGATGCCCGGGATGAGCGTCGTGTCGCGTGCGACCTGTATCAGTCCGCCGCTCGTGCCGAACCAGAGGCTCTTGTCCTGGGTCTGGTGGATCGTGAAGATGTCGTTGACGATGGCGCTGCGGTTGTGGTCGAATTTGGCGATCTGGTGCGTATTCGTATGCGTGTTGTAGCGTACGGCCCCGCCTCCGCGGTTGCCGAACCACATGATCGAATCGTTCTGCTCGTAGAGGGCGAAGAAGAATTTTTTGACCTCCAGTTCCTCGTTGAAGTGGAGCCGCTTGACCTCGCGGATTTCAGGATGGGTCTGCGATCCGCCGAGCGTGATGCGGAATATACCGCAGCCTACCGAAGCCACCCACAGGGTGTCCGGCGCCGTCTCGCGCAGCGTGTGGATGAACCGCATCTCCTCGGGGACGCCGAGGCGGTGGATCCTTCGGTCGGCATAGGAGTAGTAGTTCAGCCCGTCGCCGTCGGTGCCGATCCACAGCAGGTTGCGGCTGCTTGCGGCGAAAGTGTAGACCGAGTTGTCCAGCAGATCGCTGTTGGCCGTGGTTTTCTGTTCGACATGGGCTGCGTCGAAGGTCTTTCTGTCGTAGAAGTTGGGGATGCGCAATAATCCTTCTCCCTTGGTGCCCACCCACAGGCTGCGTTCGTGGTCGACGTAGAGCGCACGCACGGGCTTCGAAAGGTTGTAGGGCAGGTCGTTGAAGGTGATCGAGCGGAAAGCCACCGCATTGCGCGTGTACTGGTAAAGCCCCTGCCCGTCGGTGCCGATCCATACGATCTCCTGCCGGGCATCGCGCAGCAGCGTCATGGCGCCGCAGGTGATGTTGATGTGCTCCGTGACGTATTTTACGCTGTTTTGGGGGGTGGTTTTCAGACGGACGACGCCGTTGGTGTTGAACGACACGAGGTAATCGTCTCCGTCGCTGATGATGCGGGACACCTGTCCCATGGCGGCCAGCTCCTCGCGCATATCTTTTATATATATGATCTGACGGCTTTTGATGTCGAACTCGTAGAACACTTTGTTCCGGTCGATGAAATAAACCCTGTTCCCTTCGCGGAATGCGAATTCCGGGAGCGAAGGCAGGGCTATCTGCTGTGTTTCGCCGAATCGGATGTCCCCCTGCCCGTCGGCGGGAATTTTCACCGGCATACAGAAAATACCCTTGCGTGAAAAGCTCCACAGGTTGCCCTCGTCGTCGAGCACCATCTCCAGAATGTCGGCATACCGCCCTTGCTGCATCGGCCTTGTGGGGGCGAATTCATGGCGCGTGCGGTCGTAGTAGCTGAATTTGTTGTCCTGTGTGATGACGATCACCTCGTCGCTGCTGCGGGTGACGACCCGGTACATACCCTGGAAACAGGTGTGCGGTTCGACGTGCTTGCTGTCCGGATCGAACAGGTCGAGCCCGTAGTTCGTGCGTATCCAGAAAAGCGAGTCCGTCGTCACGGCGATCTCCTCGATGAGGTTGCCCGACAGTGGGGTATATTCGCCCCAGTCGTTCGGGAAGAGGCGCATGCGTTCGCCGTCCCACATGTTCAGCCCGTCGCACGAACCGACCCAGATGAACCCGTGTTTATCCTGTGCCAGCGAGAGGATGGCATTGTTCGATATACCTTCGCGGCTCGATATCTGCCGCAGGTTGCTGGCTTGTGCCGCTGTGCTGCACAGCAGGTGTATACAGACCAGGTAGATTATTCGTTTCATGGAGGGTTGCGGTTTGTGGAAATTTTATGTTGGTTGTGCAAATTTATGCAATTTTTTTCGTAAAAACAGACTAACCATTGTCATTTTGGGCATGAAAACAGACATATTTCGTATCTTTGTCCCCGGGAAATCCCCTCTGGAGCCTCTGTTTCGGCGGTGGCCGGTGGTAAAAAACGGAATATTTTGTGTTTGGCACGGATGTGTACTATTTCTTCATGGATACGGACTGCCGATCATTCCGGGTTTCCTAATTTTGTTAGCGGAAAACCTAAAAACCTTATTGCCCTATGAAAAAAATCGTACTCCTGTCGCTGTCTGTTTTCGCGGCGTTTTCTCTCTCTGCCCAGCAACCCCGCGACTGGGCGCAGTACGGGCGTTACGAACGGCAGAATGCCGCCCTGGCGGGTGAACCCGTCGAAGTGGTCTTCATGGGCAATTCCATTACGGATAACTGGATCGGGGCCGATCCCGACTTCTTCGCCCGCAACGGCTTCGTCGACCGGGGTATCAGCGGCCAGACGACCGCCGAGATGCTCGCGCGTTTCCGCCGCGACGTCATCGACCTGAACCCGAAGGCCGTGGTGATCCTTGCCGGTATCAACGACATCGCTCAGAACAACGGCGCCATCAAACTCGAAAACGTCTTCGGCAACATCGTCTCGATGTGCGAACTGGCCAAATTCAACGGAATCCGCGTGGTGCTCTGCTCGGTGCTGCCCTGCGACCGGTTTTCGTGGCGTCCCGAGATCAAACCTGCGGCAGCCGTCGCGGAGCTCAATACGATGCTCAGACAGTACGCCGCCGAACATAAGATCCCCTATGTGGATTACCATGCGGCGCTGGACAACGGCTCCGGCGGCCTGGACGCCCGGATCTCCCGGGACGGCTGCCATCCGACCCTGTACGGCTACACGCTCATGGAGCCGATGGTCGTCGAGGGGATCAACAAGGCCCTCCGTACGAAGCAGGCGCGGTATACCACCCCGATACCCAACGAATAACCGATAACAGATAATGAAGAAAACACTCCTCCTCACCGCTGCGGCAGTTGCCGCATGTGCTTTTGCCGCCTGTGACCGGACGTCGCCGAGCCAGGCCCGCAACCTCGAGCGTGCCAAGGCTACGCTCGATTCGGTCTATGCCTCGTATGGCGTCGCCGACCGCTGCCTCTTGCGCGAAAACTATCCGTTCAATGCCGATTACAAAGCGGGTTATCTCGCCTCCGAAGACCAGGCGCGTCCGAATCCCTATTCCTACCTGTGGCCCTTCTCGGGAACGCTCTCGGCTGTAAATACGATCCTCGAGGAGGATGCCTCCTATCGCAGCGTGCTCGACGGCCGTGTGCTGCCGGGGTTGGCCGAGTACCTCGACACGACGCGGATGCCGGCGGCTTATGCCTCCTATATCAATACGGCTCCGGCGTCGGATCGTTTCTACGACGACAACGTGTGGCTGGGCATCGACTTCTGCGATATCTACGAGGCTACGGGCGACAAGAAATACCTCGCCCAGGCCGAGATGATCTGGAAATTCATCGAGAGCGGCACGGACGACGTGCTGGGCGGTGGTATCTACTGGTGCGAACAGAAGAAACATTCGAAGAATACCTGCTCCAATGCTCCGGGAACGGTTTATGCGCTGAAACTCTATGCCGCGACGGGCGACGGCCGCTACCTCGAGCAGGGCAAAGGGCTCTATGCCTGGACAAAGGAGCACCTGCTCGACACCGGGGACGGGCTCTATTTCGATAACGTGTCGCTCGACGGCAATATCGGCCGTGCGAAGTTTGCCTACAACAGCGGCCAGATGGTACAGGCGGGGGCGCTGCTTTACAAGGCTACGGGCGATGAAAGCTACCTGAAAGACGCGCAGCGCACGGCCGCCGCATGCTACGACTATTTCTTCGAGGAATTCACGCCCGCGGACGGTGAGGCATTCCGCATCATCCGTAAGGGCAACGTGTGGTTCTCGGCCGTGATGGTGCGCGGGCTCGTCGAACTCTATGGCATCGACGGCAATGCCGCCTATGTCGATGCCGTGCAGCGCAGTCTGGACTATGCCTGGGATCATGCGCGCGACGGGCGCGGGCTGTTCGAAACCGATTTTACGGGCGCGGACAAACAGGCTGAGAAGTGGTTGCTCACGCAGGGTGCCATGGCCGAGATGTACGGCCGCATGTCCGGCGTCGGACTGAAATAAACCGCACAAAACCTGCAACCTGATGAAACGAAAAATCTTCTTCATACTATTGGCCGCGGTATTCGCCGCGGGGATCGCCTTTGCGGAAAAGTTGCCCGTGGCAAAGGCTTTCCGCCCCGAAAAAGAGTTGTATAAAACATTCGCTAATCCCGACGCGCGCCATCGTCCCTATGTGCGCTGGTGGTGGAACGGCGCCCGTGTGAACGAGCAGGAGATCCTGCGCGAGCTGGACGTGATGCACAAGGCCGGGATCGGCGGCGTGGAGATCAACACCATCCAGTTCCCCGACCAGACCGCCGATACGGTAGGCTGTGCCGCGCTGACATGGCTGAGCGACGAGTGGATCCGCATGGTCAACGTGGCTGCCGACGGCTGCCGTGAGCGCGGCATGGTCTGCGACATCATCGTCGGCTCGGGCTGGCCCTTCGGCGCCGAATACCTTGCGCCCGAGGAGCAGGTGCAGATGCTCTATCCCGTTACGGTCGATGTCAAGGGCGGCCGGTTTACCATCGGCCGCGACGAGGTGCTGGGCATGGCCAACGCCCAAGTGGCCAATCCCCGCAGCAACCCGACCAAGGAGCTTCTGTTCATCCGCCTGATGCCCAAGCATGTCGCCCATTTCACCGAGGGCGTTTCGTACGACGAACAGGCCGGCAATGATACCATCACGGTCGATGTCCCCGAGGGCGAACATGTCCTCTACTTTTTCGTGAAGCTGAACGGCTATTCGCGTGTTATCTTGGGGGCTCCGGGCGCCAGCGGGCCCGTGGTGAACCACCTCGACGGTAAGGCCGTGGAGCGTTACCTCGATAAATTTTCCGATGCGATGCATTTCACCCGCGGCAAACTCAAGGGGGAAATCCGCGCGGCGTTCTGCGACAGTTTCGAGCTGGAAGGCAACAACTGGACGCCCGGCATGTTCGCCGAGTTCGAGAAGCGTATGGGTTACTCGCTCTATCCGTTCCTGCCCTATGTGTTCCAGCGTACCGGAGCCATGGGCGAACCCGTCCGTGAGGCTTACGGCTGCAGTTTCTCGCCCGAAGTGACGCGCGACGTGATCGAGCGTGTCCGCCACGATTTCTGGCACGTGCAGATGCAGCTCTTCAAGGAGAACTTCATCGACGTATACAATGCGTGGTGCCAACGGGCTCAAGTCGCGCATCCAGGCCTACGGCCACCAGCTCCATCCCATCGAAACGTCGATGTATCTCGACATCCCCGAATGCGAATCGTGGATACACGACGGTATCGGCCGGGTGATGGAGCCCAACCAGTACCTTTCGGGACGCGGTTACAGCATGGTCAACAAGTTCGTCGCTTCGGGGGCGTTTCTGGCCAACCGCAACATCGTGAGCTGCGAAGAACAGACCAACGTGGGCAATATCTTCCAGACCACGCTCGAGGAGGTCAAGGTGACGGGCGACCGCAGCAACCTTTCGGGCGTGAACCACTCGGTGCTCCACGGCTTCAATTACAGCCCCCGCCAGAAGGATTTCTTCGGCTGGATACAGTTCGGTACTTATTTCAACGAGAACAATACGTGGTGGCCTTATGTGCGTCCGTGGATGGATTACAAGGCGCGTGTCTCCGCCCTTTTGCAGAACAGCGTCTATCAGGCCGACATCGCCATCCTGCCGCCGCTCGAAGACCTCTGGTCGATCCACGGCATGCAGCGTGACCCCTATCCTGGCGTCACCTATCCCGCCTATGCCAACGACCTCTGGGAGGCCGTCCAGCAGAGCGGCAACGGCTGCGACTATGTCAGCGAGAAGGTCATCTGCCAGTCGTCCGTCGCGGGCGGCCGGCTCCGCTTCGGTTCGCGCAGCTACAAGACCCTGTTGCTGATGGAGGTCGAGAGCCTCGAACCCCGGACCGCTGCGCGCATCGCCGACTTCGTGGCAGCGGGCGGACGTGTGATCGCCATCGGGAAGGTGCCCCACAAGGGGCTCGGCTTCCGCGATGCCGCGGCGAAGGATGCCCGTGTGAAGGCGATCATCGACCGTGTCGTGACGACCTGGCCCGACCGTTTTGTCCGTGTCGATGCCCCGCAGGGGGATATGCTCGGCTGGTACCGCACCTTGCAGGCGGAATACGGCCTGACCCCTTATGCGAAAATCTCCGACCTCGACCGTTTTATGATGATGAACTATTACAAGTCGGGCGACAGGGATATCTATTTCGTCGTCAACTCTTCGATCGAACGTTCCATGCAGACCCGGCTCGAATTTCCCGCCGAGGTAGCTGCCAAGCAGGCCTGGGTCTGGGATGCCGAGACGGGCGTGCGGCATATGCTCGACATGCGGAACGGTACGCTGGAGTTGTGCCTGACGCCTGCCGAGGCGAAATTCATCGTCTTCGAGAAAGACCGCGGCGGCCAAATGCTGCCCGCACCTGCACCCCGCAGCGCGAACCCCATTGCCCTCAACGGCATCTGGGATGTCAGGGCCACGCACCAGGTGGATAAGAGTACCCGGGAATTCTCCCTGACCGACCTCGTGGATCTGCACAGCCTGCCGTTCCCCTGGTTGCAGAGCTTCGCCGGCACCATCGAATACACCCGCACGGTCGATGTCGAAGATCCGGCGGCCTACCATACGCTCGATGCCGGCCTTACGCATAACGGCATCACCGAACTTTTCGTCAACGGCGAGCCCGCGGGCATACGCTGGTACGGTGCACGTACGTTCGACGTAGCGGGCAAACTCCGTAAGGGCACGAACGTCCTGACGATCCGTGTCACCACGGTGCTGACCAACTATGCCAAGGCCCGTGCCGCCGACACTCCGACGGCCGCCCGCTGGGAATGGGCGCAGCGGCTCAATAAGGAACTCGGCCTGCGCGGCCCCGTAACCCTGTACTGATAACTTAAAACCCTAATAAAGTAATTCTGTAAACGACTATGAAAAACAAAAACATCTCCCGGGCTTGCCTTGCTGCGGCCCTCGTCATGGCCGGTACGGTTTCGGCACACGCCTCGGCGCTCCGCAGCAGTGCTCCGGAAACCGAAGCCGCGGTTATGATTATGGACAATACGCGTATGGCCAGGCCCAAAGCGAAGATCGTAAAAGAATATGCCCCGACCAACCGTCCGGCCGAGTCCGAGCGTCTGTTCCGCTCCGAGGCCGTCGAGGCCGAGATCGCGCGCATCAAGGGCGTGCTCTCCAATGCCAAGCTGGCCTGGATGTTCGAGAACTGTTTTCCCAACACGCTCGACACGACGGTGCGCTACCGCAAGGACGACAACGGCAAGGACGACACGGTGGTTTATACCGGAGACATCCATGCCATGTGGCTCCGTGACTCGGGTGCGCAGGTGTGGCCCTACCTCCAGCTGGCCAACAAGGACGAGCACCTGCGCAGTATGCTGGCCGGCGTTATCCGCCGCCAGTTCAAGTGCATCGAGCTCGATCCCTATGCCAATGCGTTCCTCGACCCCTACGACCCGAACCCCGACCATCAGTGGATGAGCGACCAGACCCAGATGCGCCCCGAACTGCACGAACGCAAGTGGGAGATCGACTCGTTGTGCTATCCGTTGCGCCTGGCCTATGAATACTGGCTGGTGACGGGCGACGATTCGGTGTTCGACGAACATTGGATGGCGGCCGTCAGGAACATTCTCAAGACGTTCCGTGAACAGCAGCGCAAGGAGGGTGTCGGCCCCTATACGTTCATGCGTGTGACCGACCGCCAGCTTGATACGGTCTGCAACATGGGCAAGGGCAATCCGGTGAATCCCGTCGGGCTGATCGCTTCTGTATTCCGTCCCTCGGACGATGCGACGACGTTCCTCTTTCTCGTGCCTTCGAATTTCTTTGCCGTGACTTCGCTGCGCAAGGCTGCCGAAATCCTGACCAAAGTCAACGGACAGGCCGCCTTGGCTGCCGAGTGCACCGAACTGGCTGCCGAGGTGGAGACGGCGCTCAAGAAATACGCCACCTACAACCATCCCGAATACGGGACGATCTACGCCTTCGAGGTCGACGGTTACGGCAACCGTTTCCTGATGGACGACGCCAACGTGCCGAGCCTGCTGGCGATGCCTTACCTGGGCGATATGGACGTGAACGATCCGATCTACCAGAATACCCGCCGCTTCGTGTGGAGCGAGGCGAACCCCTACTTCTTCCGCGGTTCGGCGGGCGAAGGCATCGGCGGCCCGCATATCGGTTACGACATGGCCTGGCCGATGAGCATCATGATGAAGGCCTTTACCTCGCAGGACGATGCCGAGATCAAGCGCTGCGTAGAGATGCTGATGACCACCGATGCCGGGACGGGCTTCATGCACGAGTCGTTCAATGTGAACGACCCGACGGATTTCACCCGCTCGTGGTTCGCTTGGCAGAACACGCTGTTCGGCGAGTTGATCCTCAAGCTGGTGAACGAGGGTAAGGCCGACCTGCTGAACTCGATTACGGTAAAATAACAGGTTCGTTTTTTTTCAGGAGGGCCGCGGGAATATCGCGGCTCTCCTGTCGTTTTTTTGCTATCTTTGTATCCGACCTAAATTATTATATTATGAAGAAACGACTTCTGGCATTGTTCTGCGCATTGGCTGTGGGCGGTGCCGTTACGGCCAAGACCGTCGGTGCGACGTCGCCCGGCGGAAACCTCCGCATGGAAATCGAGGTGGCTGACAAGATCAGTTATACCGTCTGGAGCGGTGCGGACAAAGTCCTCGATGCCTGTACGTTGTCGCTGACCCTGGCAGACCGTACGCTGGGCGAGGCTCCCCGTCTGCGCAGCGTGAAACGCTCCTCGGCCGACGAGATGCTCGAACGCCGCAACCCGACCAAGGATGCCGTCGTCCGGAACTGCTATAATGCCGTGCAACTCAGGTTCGCCGGCGACTACGCGGTGGAGTTCCGCCTTTTCGACGACGGTGTGGCCTACCGCTTCGTCACCTCGCTGCCCGGCGAGGTCGAGGTGCTCGGCGAAGAGTGCCGGCTGGGACTGCCCGCCGGAAGCGAGGCGTGGCTCTCCGAGGTGAACGGTTTCCGTTCGATGTACGAGGAGCCCTACACCCGTGTGGCGATGTCCGGGTATGCCCCTTCGGACAAGATGAGCTACCTGCCCGTGCTGGTCGGGATGCCGGGGGGCAAGAAGCTCCTGCTGGCTGAGTCCGATGTACGGGACTACCCCTGCATGTTCGTCAGGAGCGACGGACGGGGCGGTTTCGAATCGCTTTTCCCGCGCGTGCCGAAGGAGTACGGCCCCGATGGCGACCGCAGCCTGAAGGTGCTCTCCGAAGAACCCTATATTGCCAGGACGCAGGGGACGCGCACTTTCCCGTGGCGCCTTGCCGTCGTGGCCGAGGAGGATGCCGACCTGATCGAAAACGAACTGGTGTGGCTGCTGGCCGCTCCCGCTGCCGATACCGACTGGGAGTGGGTGAAGCCCGGACTGGTGAGCTGGGACTGGTGGAATGGCATGCGCCTGTCGGGGGTCGATTTCCGTGCCGGGCGCAATACGGAGTCCTATCGTTACTACATCGACTTCGCAGCCAAATACGGCGTTCCCTATATTATCATGGACGAAGGCTGGTCGGCATCGACGACCGACGTATTCCGTCCCAATCCCGACCTCGACCTGCCCGGCCTGATCGCCTACGGCAAGGAGCGCAACGTGCAGATCGTGCTGTGGCTGACATGGCTCGCCGTCGAGAAGGACATGGAACGCCTTTTCACGACGCTCGAAGAGTGGGGCATCCCGGGCGTGAAGATCGACTTCATGGATCGTAGCGACCAGTGGATGGTCAACTATTACGAGCGTGTGACCAAGTGTGCGGCCGATCATCATATCTTCGTCGACTGGCACGGCTCCTATACACCCAAGGGTCTTTTCCGCACCTATCCGAACCTGCTGACCTACGAGGCGGTGCTCGGCATGGAGCAGGGCGGCCGCTGCAAACCCGACAACAGCAATTACCTGCCTTTCATCCGCAATGCCGTCGGCCCCATGGACTTCACCCCGGGCGGGATGTTCTGCTCTCAGCCCGAGGATAACCGTTCGACGGGTTCGAACCCGATGGCCTCGGGGACGCGCGCTTACCAACTGGCACTTTACGTCGTCTTCGAAAGCCCGTTGCAGATGATGGCCGACAACCCGGTCTATTATTACCGCGAACATCCCTGCACGGAGTTCATCGCCTCGGTGCCTACGACCTGGGACGAGCTGCGCGTGCTGCGTGCACGGTGCGGCGAACAGGTCGTCATGGCGCGCCGCAAGGGCGACCGGTGGTTCATCGGGGGCATTACCAACAACCAGCCCTATTCCACCGAGGTCGCGCTCGATTTCCTGCCTGCCGGGCGCAGTTATACGATGACCTCGTTCGAGGACGGTGTGAATGCCGACCTGCAGGCCATGGATTACAAGAAACGTGAGCGGAAAGTCGATGCTTCGACCGTCGTGAAGATCGACATGGTTCGCAATGGCGGCTGGGCGGCCGTAATCGAATAGGCGTGCCCGGGCCGGAGGCCATCCGCGATCGGTAGGCGGACAGTGCCCGGATTTGCTGTAAAAAACGAAAGGAAGTGCGAATAACGCATTTCCTTTCGTTTTTTCGTTCCTGTGTTTTTCCTGGCGAGCCCGGGAGGGTTTCAGGCCTGCGGGGCATATTCCCGCATCCCGTACAGCTGGTCGCGCAGGCGAGGGGTGAAACCCGCCTCGCGGATGGCTTTGCGGATGCCCTCGGCGTCGAAACGGTTGTGCGCTCCGGCCGAGGAGACGACGTTTTCCTCGATCATGATCGACCCCATGTCGTTGGCGCCGCTGTGCAGGGCGGCTTGTGCCGTGGCCTTGCCCACGGTGAGCCACGAGGCCTGGATGTTGCGGATATTGCACAATACGAGGCGGCTCACGGCGATGATGCGCAGGTATTCCAACGGAGAGAACCGTGTCGTTACCCCCTGGCGTTCCAATTCGGTGTCCGTCGACCGGAAGATCCACGGGATGAATGCGATGAACCCGTACTTTCCTTCGGGGCAGCGGGCCTGCAGGTCGCGGATACGCAGCAGGTGGTCTACACGCTGGTGCGGGGTCTCGACATGGCCGTACATCATCGTTGCCGAGGTCGGAAGGCCGAGGCAGTGCGCCTCGTGCATCACGTCGAGCCACTTTTCGACCGACGGCTTGGCGGGCGATATGGCCCTGCGTACGACGGGGTCGAGGATCTCGGCGCCGGCGCCCGGAAGCGAGTCGAGCCCGGCTGCCATCAGGCGGCGCAGGGTCTCCAGGGTCGTCAGGCCGCTGATGCGGGCGATGTGCGCCACCTCGGGCGCACCCAGCGCATGCAGCCGCAGCGTGGGGTAGAGCGCTTTCAGGTCGGAGAAAAGCCGCTCGTAGAAGTCAATGCGCAGTTGCGGATGCAGGCCGCCCTGCAACAGCAGCTGGTCGCCGCCCAGCTCCAGCGTACGGTCGATCTTCTCGCGGTATTCGGCCAGCGTGGTGACGAATGCCCGGTCTGTCTGGTGGGGCTTGCAGTGGAAATTGCAGAACCGGCAACCCGAGATGCAGACGTTGGTGATGTTGACATTGCGGTCGATCTGCCAGGTCACCACCTCCGGGTCGGGAACCACGGCGCGGCGCACCTCGTCGGCCACGAGCGCCAGCTCCTGCAACGGAGCCTGGTCGTAGAGCCGGTAGGCCTCCTCGCGTGAGAGCGGCTCCCTTCGCCGGCATTTGTCGTAGATGCGTTGCACGGCTATCGGTTTTTACGGCGGGTGCTGCGGCGTACCTTCGGGCCGTCCTCGCGGGGTGCGGGGGCCATGGGACGACCGTTGTCTATCAGCAGCTCGAAATCGAGCTGGCGCTTCTGCAGGTCGGCACGTTTCACGCGGATGCGTACGGCGTCGCCCAGCGTCATGCGGCGGCCTGTCGAGCGGCCGACGATCTCGTAATTGGCTTCGTCGAACTGGAAGAAATCACCTTCGATGTCGCGTAGGAACGACATGCCCTCGATGTGGGTTTCGTCCAGCTCGACATAGATGCCCCATTCGGTGAGCCCCGAAATGTGCCCGTCGAACTCCTCGCCGATGCGCTCCTTCATGAATTCGACCATCTTGTACTTGATCGAAGCGCGTTCGGCCTCGGAGGCAATCACTTCGCGTTCCGAAGCGCGGGCGCACAGATCTTCGAGCGTCGTCTTGTCTGCCGCCTTCTCGCCTGCGAGGTAACGCGCCAGCAGGCGGTGCACCATCATGTCGGGATAGCGGCGGATGGGCGACGTGAAATGCGTATAGTAGGGGAATGCAAGGCCGTAGTGGCCGATGTTGTCGGTCGTGTAAAAGGCTTTTGCCATCGAACGCACGGCCATCGTCGACACGGCGTTCTCCTCGGTCGAACCTTTGATCTGGGCGAAGAGCTTGTTCAGCTCCTTGGCCACGGCCCGCCCGCCCGTGGCCTTGAAGATGTGCCCGAAGCGCAGGATGAACTGCCGGAAACGGTCGAGCTTCTCTTCGCTCGGCTTGTCATGCACGCGGTAGACCATCGTGCGTTCCACGGTGCGCCCCTTGTCGGTCTTGCGCTTGCCGCAGAACTCGGCGACGCGGCGGTTTGCCAGCAGCATGAACTCCTCGATCATCTGGTTCGATTCTTTCTGTTCCTTGAAATAGACGCCGATGGGCTTCCCAGCCTCGTCGAGCTGGAATTTCACCTCCTCGCGGTCGAAGCTGATGGCCCCGTTCTTGAAACGCTCCCTGCGCAACGCCTGTGCCAGTCGGTTGAGGGTCAGCACCTCTTCGGCGAAATCACCCCGGCCCGTCTCGATGATCTCCTGCGCCTCGGCATAGGTGAACCGGCGGTCGGAGTAGATCACCGTCCGTCCGAACCATTCGTCGAGTATCTCCAACCCTTCGTTGATCGTGAATACCGCCGAGAAACAGAGGCTCGCCTCGTGCGGGCGTAGCGAGCAGAGCTCGTTCGACAACCGCTCGGGCAGCATCGGGACGGTGCGGTCTACCAGGTAGACCGACGTGCCGCGTTCTACGGCCTCGTCGTCGATCACCGAATGCGGGCGCACGTAGTGCGTCACGTCGGCGATATGCACGCCGATTTCCCATACGCCCTCCCCGACCTTGCGTACCGAAAGCGCGTCGTCGAAGTCCTTGGCGTCGGCCGGGTCGACCGTGAAGGTCGTCACATTGCGGAAATCGCGGCGCCGGGCGATCTCCTTGGCCGTAATCCGGCCGTCGATACCCTCCGCCGCCTGTTCGATCTCGGGCTCGAAGCGGTAGGGCAGTTCGTATTCGGCCAGGATGGCGTGCATCTCGGTGTCGTTGTTGCCCGCCATGCCCAGCCGCTCGATCAGCTCGCCCACGGGGCTCTTGCTCCCTTCGGCCCAGTCGGCTATGCGCACGACGACCTTTTCGCCGTCCTTCACATCGGGGTACAGCCGTTTGGAGAGGTAGATGTCCATCGGCATACGGCGCGAATCCGCCCGTACGAATATCTGGTGCGCCCCTACTTCGGCGATGCCGACATAGGGTTTGCGGCTGCGTTCGACGATGCGTGTGATCTCGCCCTCCATTTTCCCGTCGCGGCCGCGGTGCATCACCACCACCTCCACACGGTCGCCGTTCAGGGCGTTGGCCGTGTTGCGCTGGTTGACGAAGATATCTTTCTCCTCGCCCTCGACCCGCACGTAGATGGACCCCGTGGCCGTCATGTCCGCCACGCCTTCGAAGTGGGGCAGGTGCTTGTGCGTGAGGCGGTATTTCTCGCGTGCGCACTCCTCGACGATGCCTTCGTCGTGCAGCCGTCCCAGAATTTCGAATGTTTCGCGGCGCCCCTCTTTCGTGGCGCCTCCCGAGGCCGAAGCCAGGTGTTTGAGCGAGAATTTATTGTTGGGGAACTCCCGGAAAAGGCTCAGGATGACTGCCGCTCTGTCGGTGTTCTTCGCACCCTTTGCCGGGCGCTTTTTTTGTGTTTGCTTTTTCATTTCTTCAGAATTTGCAGGGCAAGGCGCTTCATGAAGCCGATGCCCACGTTGATAGCCCCTTCGTCGGGGTTGAATGTCGCTGTGTGGGGGCGTCCTGCCGCGGCGCCTACGCCCAGCCGGTAGAACAGCGACGGGTATTTGGTACAGTAAAAGCCGAAATCTTCGGCCGTGGTGCGCAGCGGCAGCATCTCGACCTGCAATTTCTCCTCGCGGGCCAGTGCCGCGGCCTGCTTCACGAGGTGTTCGTCGTTGACCACGCAGGGGTAACCGTGGCTGATGTCGACGGCGATCCGCACCCCCAGGCGCTTGTCGATCTCGGCGGCGATGTTACGGATGCGCTGGTGGATGATTTCGCGCTCACGCTCGTCGAACGTGCGCAGCGTCCCCTCCAGGTAGACTTCGTCGGGGACGATGTTCGTGGCGCCTCCGGCCTCTATGCGTCCGATCGAGAGCACGCACTCCTCGTGGTTGAGCGCGATGAGCCGCGTCACGAACTCCGCGGCGGCCGCTACGGGGTCTTTCAACTGCGGGCGCATGGCGCCGTGCCCGCCCGTGCCGCGTACCGAGAAGCGCAGTTCGTCGCTGGAGGCCATGTATTTCCCGGCGCGGAATCCCAGCGTCCCGACCTCCAGTTGCGGCTCGACGTGCTCGCCCACCACGGCACGCACCTCGTACCCGTCGAACGGGTTTTCGGCCAGCACCAGCGACGCACCGCCCGGGTTGCACTCCTCGCCCGGCTGGAACAGCCCGAAGAGCGTGCCGCGGAAGTCGGGTTCGGCGGCGAGCTGCTGCAATACCCCGAAGAGTACCGCCGCGTGCATGTCGTGGCCGCAGGCGTGCATGACGCCGGGGGTGCATGACCGCCAGCCGATGTCGTTCTGTTCGGTGATCGGCAGGGCGTCGATGTCGGCGCGCAGTACTACGGCGCGGCGTTTGGGATCGGCTTTCCCGCGTCCTTCGATCCAGGCCAGCACGCCCGTTCGGGCGATAGGACGGTGCTCGATGCCCAGCTCCGTGAGCCGGTCAGCGATGAAGGCTGCCGTGTCGTGTTCCTTGAACGACAGTTCGGGGTGTGCATGCAGGTGGCGGCGGAATTCAGTGGGATTCATTCGTGTCGTTTAAAATATCGCTTTTGCAATCTTGATGATGTTGTCGGCCTTGCCCATCGGGTAGTAGTGCAGGACGGGGACGCCCGCTTCGACCAGCTCCCGGCTCTGGGCGACGGCCCACTCGGTTCCGATTTCGCGGACGGCCTTCGGGTCGTCCTTGTGGCGCAGCACCTCGCGCCCGAGTTCCTCGGGGATATGGCAGCCGAAGGTCTGGGGCAGTAGTGTCAGGTGGCGCACCGTCGATAACGGCTTGATGCCCGGGATGATCGGGACGGTGATGCCGGCCTCACGGCACCGGCGCACGTAGTCGAAGAACCGCGCGTTGTCGTAGAAGAGCTGCGTGACGACGTATTCCGCCCCGGCGTCGACCTTCGCCTTGAGGCAGGCGATGTCGGCCTCGGGCGAGGCGGCTTCCTCGTGCATCTCCGGGTAACCCGCCACGCCGA
>ERZ857969.2685-NODE-2685-length-19764-cov-5.209752_pt1 | contig 19764 bp, 16 predicted proteins | sample MGYA00519864_ERZ857969 | MGnify/ENA primary metagenome ERZ857969 (study PRJEB31778, sample SAMEA3449382) | human gut metagenome | biome: human gut; feature: human-associated habitat; material: faeces | place: United Kingdom | collected 2010/2012 ... | reverse complement strand
GCATCATTTACTTCTAAAGGAAAAGAAAATTATAAGAAAGATTTAGCTCGTATTGCAATGTGCTATCCACATGTCTATGTAGCAGCTACTAACATAGGTTACAATAAAGAGCAGTATCTAAAAGTATTAAAAGAAGCTTCTGAACATAATGGACCATCTCTTGTAATAGCTTATAGTCCTTGTATAGAGCACGGTATTAAAACAGGTATGGAACATTCCCAATCAAACGCTTATCTAGCAAGTAAATGTGGTTATTTTCTAACCTTTAGAAGTAACCCAAATGGTAAGTTTATTCTTGATAGCAAAAATCCAGAATTCGATAAATATGAAGACTATCTAATGACTGAGAATAGATTTGCTAACTTAAAGAGAGTAAATAAAGAAGAAGCTGAAGAAATCCTAAATAAACAAAAGCAATGGGCTATAAATAGATATAATTATTATAAAAAAATAAGTGAGGAATAGTATGGAAGAAAAAGAAGTAATAATAAAGGGAAACAAAGAAGAAATAGTAGTATCACTACCAAAAGAAGAAATAGAAAGTAATACACTAGAATTATTATTAGATGATACAATAGATTTAAAAGAAGTAGTAAAGGAAGTAGTAGAAGGTAATGAAAAATAATATAGAAGTATTTTTAAAATATTTAATAGATATATATAAAGAAAATTCTTCCCTTCCTATTACTTCAGATACAATCTATAATGAGCTAAGAACTATCATTATTGAAGAAGATAAAGTAGTAAAAGTACCTAAAGAAAGCTTATTAGCGGTCCAAGTAAAATTAAATAACAAATATAAAAATAATAAAATGCTTGATACTTATAGTAATGGTTACTACTTAGTAATTGAAAATAGATCTTCTCTAAATGATAAAGAATTCTATAATAAATTAAAAGAAGGTTATAAACTATATATACCAGTAACATCTAAAAAGATATATACTACTTCTTACAAAATAATAGATTTTATCTTAAAAGAAAATATTTTAGTACAATGTAAAATAGCTAAAAATATAGGTCAAGATGCTCTTTTACTTAGAGTTACTACTAAAGAAGATGTAACTAAAATAATAGACTATCTAAATACTATAACAAAATATACTAAGCCTTCTTTTATAAATCCATTTATATATATAAATAATAATATAGGTATAGTAGTAGAAGGTGACTTAAGTACTTCTTATAATCATACATTAGCGGTCTTATTAAGCAAATATCTAATAAGTCATAAAGATATTACTCCTACTGATATAATTAGTTCATTAATAGATTACATAAATAAAAATATATTAAATAGTATAAATAAAGAAAAGAATATAATAACATATAATATCAAGAGTGAAAGAGAATATAGTGATTTCTTAATAGTAGTTAAATTATTAATTAAATATCTAGATAATACCATAACAATTGAAGACATATATAATTATCAAGATATTAAAGCTAAGCATATAGAGGATAGTAATATAATAACAAATACAGAGCAAGATAAAGATAAAGTACTATATGTAATAAATAAATTAACATACCACTATAGTTTAGAAGAAGTACATCAAAGAATACTATACTATTTAGATAATAAAGATATAAATATATTCACTAGAAAAGATAATATTAGACAAATAATTAAAGAAAATTTTTCTCCTGAAAAACTAAAATTAATAATATCTAATATAGGACTTAATGCTTTGATATCTGCAGTATATGAGACAAATAAAAAATATCAAAGAGAGCAGGTATTATATGGAGTAACTAAACTAATAGAAAATAAAGATATCGCTGGCTTTACTAACGATAACGATACTAGATCATATCTAGGTTTAGTAATACCAATAGATCTCTTACTAGAAGTATTAAAAACTAGAACCAAAGAACTAAATATAGAACTAACTCCTGATAACATAACAAACTATCTATTAGAAGAAATAGAAAAGAAAAAACAAACTAATTAAAATAAAGAAATATCACAAGGTATTTCTTTTTAATATATAAGGAAAAAATTAACATAACAATCGTAACCAAAAATTTTGACAAAATAACTATATTGTGCTAAAATTATATTTGCTTAGAAAGAAGTTCTTTTTAATTGACAAAATATCTATTTTTTGAGATAATTTTAATATAGAGGTGGTTGTATATGTATAAAGATAGAATAACTTTAACAATGCAAGATATTTTAGAAAAAGAATTCAAAATAGATGCCCGTGGTTATAGATTACAAGAAGTAGATAAATTCTTAGATATTATTATAAAAGACTATAATGAATATAATAATATTATAAGAAGCTTAGAAAAAGATAAGAAGATGTTAATTGAAGAAAATCAAGCGCTTAGAAATGAAGTAAGGAACCTAAAATCAAGTATTGAAGCTGCTAAAATAGGTGAAAAAGAGATAACTAATGTTGATTTACTAAGAAGAATTTCACAACTAGAAAAAATAATTTTAGGAAAATCAGAGCAATAATTTATCTGGGTAAATGCTGCATACCAGTTATGTAGAGGAAAGTCCATGCTCGCACTATCTGAGATGATAGTAGTGTTTGTGCTTAGGGAAAAAATAACCTAAGGCAGGAAACTGACGGCTCTTGTTTTAGCTAAGGATTATCTATGTTAAAACGAGTGTAAAAGTGCCACAGAAACGAGGCTATTTAGAAATAAATAGAATGAAACGAGGTAAACCCCACAAGCGAGAAACCCAAATTATGGTAGGGGAACTTTCTATTGAAGAATTAAATTCAAAGAAGGATGACAAATGTCATAGATAAATATTTACCGCCTAGTAATAGGTACAGAACATGGCTTATAAGATTAATTATTATTAAGGAGAATTATGAAAAATATTGGACTGAAATTAAAAGAAAAAAGGGAAGAGCAAGGTCTATCAGTAGAAGAAGTAGCAGAAGATTTAAAAATGAGACCTACTCAAATAACTAGTATAGAAGAAGGCTCAGTAGAGGAATTTAAAGATGTATTCTATTTAAAGTACTTTATTAGAGACTATGCTAAATACTTAGGATTAGATGGAGAAAAACTATTAGATGAATTCAATGAGTATCTATTTGATATTACTTCAAAGATACCAATAGAATTAATAAATAGTGCTAAAAAAGAAAGAAAAGAAGAAAATGAAAAAGCATCTCCCTATACAAGTACAAAAAAAAGAAAGTTAAAAATACCAAGAATAATTATTTGTGCTGTAGTAGTAATAGTTTTAGTAATAGTAGGATATATGTTAATGAGTAGACATAAAGGGAATGACTTTAGTGATAATAATATAACATATAGTATAAGGAGATAGAGTATGAATAAAGCAAATAAAATAACAATGAGTAGAATAGTTATGTCATTGATAATAATAATTTTATTATTATTTCCATTTGATCAAGTAGGATTAGAATTTCCTAATTATATTGTAAATGGTAATATAGTAGTTAATTTAAAATATATAGTAGCGGGAGTATTATTTGTAATAGCTTCACTTACTGATTTCTTAGATGGTTATACTGCTAGAAAATATAATATGATAACAGATTTTGGTAAAATGATGGATGCTATTAGTGATAAACTATTAACAAATTCAGTATTAATTATTTTAGCTTGTGATGGTAGAATAAGTACTGTAGTAGCAGTAGTAATAGTAACAAGAGATATAGTAGTAGATTCTATAAAGATGGTAATAGGAAATAAAGGAGCTGCAGTAGCGGCTATAAAAATAGCTAAAGTAAAGACAGCTACCTTAATGATAGGATTAGTATTAACATTCTTTTATAACTTACCATTTGAATTAATACCTCTTCGTGTATCTGATTTCTTACTTGCACTAGCAGCTATATTATCTGTTGTATCAGGAGTAAAATATTATATAATGGCAAAACCTTATTTAAAAGAAAGATAATATTAAATATTAGTAGCTAATTAGTTACTAATATTTTTTATATTCTCTTCCTCGTAAGCCTATAGTCTTCCGAGGTTTGATAGAGCCTAATATATTAGTCTCTATCAAAAAAATATTTTTTTCTTTTGCATACTTGTTTTTATTTTATATTTATGTTAATATTTATATATAGAGTATAGGAGGAAAGGAGCTGAACCATTATGATAGAAAATAAATATCTTGTTAACCAACTGTTAATTAGGGGGGGGGCTTGTAACTCTTATAAAACAATACTTTATGGAAATAATAATATATTTAAGACTATAAATGGCTAGTTTATTAACTAGTTTTTTATAGTCTTTTATAGTTTTTTAATATTAAAGTAGAGTAAGGAGTAAGAAGAATATGTTTAAAGAGAAGAAAAATTCAAAGTTAATTTTAGGCAGTGGAATATTTATTGTACTTATGGCAGTAATAACACTATCTAGTACTAAACTAATAGGGGATACATATGCAGTTGATGGTAGATGCCCAATAGGAGGTACATTTTATAATGCCAGTGGAACAAAGTATTGTGTACTAGGCAAGGCAAGCAGTTACAATAGTAAAGAAAAATGCAAGTCATACCTAGCAAGTAGAAATCAAACAATGTATGCCTATTCATCATATAGTGGATGTATGTATATGGCACACGATATAAAAACATATACACTAAATTTGAATTCTAATAAAGGATCATTTTCAGGTGGAAAAAGTGTGATATCAACAACTTGTCAAACTAGTGGTTCAGCATCATTTTGTCAAATATCTAAAGCAAATCTTAGAGCACCAACAAGGCCAGGTTATAGTTTTAAAGGTTATGGAACTAGTATGAGCTGTACTAGTGGTACTTATGGACCAGTTACAATGACAAGTAACAAAACACTATATGCTTGTTGGCAGGCAAAACAGCCATCTTGTGAATATACAACTGCTAGAGCGTGTACTGTAGCAACTGGAAGTGCATCTTGTGAAAAAGATAGTAATGGATGTTATGTACCAGTTAGAAAATATACTGCTACACTACAATTAAATGGTGGAAGTATTGATGGTAATAGTTCAAATAGAACTTTGGTTTGTACTTCCAAAAATAATAAAGCTTGTCGAATAACTTATCCAGATAGAGCTTCTGTTAAAAAAAGTGGTTATACTTTTAATGGATGGGTTAGTAATAAAGATGGAGAAAGAAATTATTATTATGACGACTTGAGTGGCAATGAAACATATACAGCAAGTTGGGTAGTAAATAAACCTACGAACAGTGATTACGAACAAAATACAACTACTAGTAGTGGTGGTACTACAACAACAATAAATGAAAACAATCAAGGAGGAACAAGTGGAGGAACAACTGAAGATAATAAACAAATAATATTTGTAACACAACCAACTCATATAAATTATTATAAAATTACATATGATCTAGATGGTGGAGAATTTATAGATGGAACTACTACTAGAACAGAAATAGTACAAGATAGATTTGCTATAGGTGCATTACAAACAAATCCAATTAAAAAGGGCTATAAGTTTGTAGAGTGGCAACTAAATGGAGAAACATTTGATTTTTCTACTAAAGCAAATTCAGATATTACTTTAAAAGCAGTATATACAGAATTTGAAGATTATGATAATTATGAATGTGAAGAAGGCTATAGTGTATTTGATCCAACTAGTAAAGCTTGTTATAAAGTATTAAAACCAGATAATAGTAAAACTTTTAATTATACGCAATATACATATGATAAAGGAGCACAGTTCTGTTGGGGTAATTATACTAAAGAGGACTCAAGTGGTGATACAATATATGTATTAAATGGTAGCTCTGAGCCATATACAGCTTACACAGGAACTGGTGCATTATCATTTGTTTCAAATGTATCTAGTCTAAGAACAGACACCGGAAAACAAGGACTTTCGTACGCTGAATATGGATATAATGATCAAGAGTCTTGGCTTTCACAAAATACTTGTACTATAGGTAAAGAATGTACTGACAATAAAGATTGGAGAAGTACTAGTGCGTGCATTGTTAGATATGATGCAATAGTATTTTCTAGTACAGCTGCTAAAGAAAAAGATAATAGTAACGAAGATATGATTGTAGATGGTGATGATAATACAAACAATAATCAAACTGAACAAGACGAGAATGTAGATACAAACGTTAAAACAGGCGATGCCTTTATTATCATTATATCAATAATAGCAGTATTATCAATTGCAGCTATATTATTCTTTACACATAGAAATAAAAAACTAAAAGATACTAAAAATGTATAAGTATAAATACTTATATGTTTTTTATTTCATAAAAAGCGAACAAATGTACTAAAAAGTATTGACATAGAAAAAAAAGTATAGTACAATAATACTGTAATTAAGGAAAGTATACGAAAGAGAGGAAATTATGGCAAAGACAACAGAAAAAGACACCGTATTAGAACAAGTATTAGCAGACATTGAAAAACAATTTGGTAAAGGTGCAATAATGAAATTAGGAGAACAAGAGCATAAAGAAGTAGAAGTGTCTCCTAGTGGTTCACTAAGCTTAGATATAGCACTAGGAGCAGGTGGTTATCCAAAAGGAAGAATAATAGAAATATATGGACCAGAATCATCAGGAAAAACAACATTTGCCCTTACAGCAATAGCTGAAGTTCAAAAACAAGGAGGTAGGGCAGCATTTATAGATGCTGAGCATTCTTTAGATCCAGTATACGCCCACAATTTAGGAGTAAATATAGATGAATTACTATTATCGCAGCCAGATACAGGAGAACAAGCTCTAGAAATATGTGACGCACTAGTAAAGAGTGAAGCAGTATCAATAGTAGTAATAGACTCTGTAGCAGCTCTAGTACCACAAGCAGAAATAGATGGTGAAATGGGAGATTCGCATGTTGGCTTACAAGCTCGCCTAATGAGCCAAGCACTAAGAAAACTATCAGGATCAATTAATAAAACAAACACTATAGTAATATTTATAAATCAATTAAGAGAAAAAGTTGGAGTAATGTTTGGAAATCCTGAGACTACTCCAGGAGGTAAAGCTCTTAAATACTATTCCTCTGTTCGTCTTGATATAAGAAGAGGAGAACAAATAAAACAAGGATCAGAAGTAATAGGAAATAAAACTACAATCAAAGTAGTAAAAAATAAAGTTGCCCCTCCATTTAAAGTAGCAGTAGTAGATATAATGTATGGTGAAGGTGTCTCTAAAGAAGGAGAATTATTAGACTTAGCATCCGAAGTAGGTATAGTAGAAAAAAGTGGTGCTTGGTATGCTTATAAAGGAAACAAGATAGGACAAGGAAAAGAAAATGCAAAAATGTATCTAAAAGAAAATAAGCAAGTAAAAGAAGAAATAGAAAAACAAGTAAGAAAACATTATGATATTGAAGTAAATAAAAAAGAAGTAAAGAGTAAAAAGACAGAAAAGGAATAATTGTTATTCCTTTTTGTGATTGCATATGATAAAATATAGATAGGGTGAAAGAAAATGAAAAAGTGTTTAGTAATTTATAATCCAAATTCAGGAAAACACAATAGAGAAGAATTACTTCCAAAAATAAAACAAGTTTTAAAAGAACAAGGTTACGAAGCAGAAATAAAAGAAACGGAATATAAATATCACGCTTCTGTAATCGCAGAGACTTGTGAATACTGTGATCTTTTAATATCAATAGGAGGAGACGGAACCTTCAATGAAGTAATGTCAGGAAACTTTAAGAGAAAAAAAAGAATAGTATTATGTCATTTACCATCAGGTACTACTAATGATATAGGAGCAATGTGGGGATACGGTAAAAACATCATCTCTAATCTAAAATTAGCTCTAGAAGGAGAAATAAAAAGAATAGATGTGTGTACTATAAATAACAAACCTTTTGTCTATAGTGCCGGCTTTGGTAAATTTATGAATATACCATATGAAACTCCTAGAGAGTTAAAGAAAAGACTAGGCCATCTAGCCTACATTAAAGAGGGAGCTAAAGATTTCTTTAGAAAAGTAAAACTATATGATGTCAGCTATGAGATAGATGGTGAAGAATACCGAGGTTTATTTTCTTTTTGTTTAATTACAAATGCCAATAGAGTAGCGGGTATAAATAATTTTTATAAAGATATAAAACTAAATGATAATAAGTTTGAAATACTATTATGTAATATTACTAAATTAAAAGATATAGTAAAGACATTATATTTCTTTGCTTTATATGATGCTAGTAAAATACCAGGTTTTTATTTTTATAAAACAGATAATATTAAAATAAAATTTCATAGTCAAATAAAAACACCATTATGTATAGATGGTGAGTCATTTGATGACTTAAGTGGAGAATATAATATAAAGATAGATAAAGATATATACGTATTAATACCTAAAAAGAATATATCTAATTTATTTATCGAGGAAGAGGAGTAGTAAAGACTATTCCTTTATTTTCAATACTTTGTAAGTACTATATACTCGAAAAATAATTGACATTGTCTAAAATTATTATATAATTAACGAGGCGATACATCTATAAGTTGGGCGCTTACTCTTTCCAGTTTTACGTTTTAACATATAAATTCGGAAGAAGGTGTTCCTATGAAGGGTAAAGTAAATAGAGTATTTGATAATACTGGTTATTATTTTATATCTCATCGAACGTTCACACCACAAGGATTAAAAAAATACACCCATCAACCAAGATGGGTGCCCTTTTCAGAAAAATCTAATAAAATTAGTTATAAATATGTACCTAAAATGTACCTAAATACACATAAAAATATAAAAAGCCCTATAAAATAAGGCTTTATTTTCATATTGGTGGAGCTGAGGGGAGTCGAACCCCTGTCCGTAAACAAAGTAATTTAACCTTCTACAAGATTATTAGGTTATCAAGTTCGCAAAGTAAATAGACAACCTACAATCGTAATTACTTGCTAGTTTATAATTATTCGTTATGAAGTCTAAACAAAAATCATAATATAGTCTGCTTTATAAGTCCTATCTAATTCTCACAGACAAAGAATTAGTAGAACCTGTCGCTACCTTATAGATTAGGCATAAGCAACAGCGTTTTTATAGCTGTTTCCAGTTATTTTTATTTTTCTCCTTTACGCGAAGAACACGTCTTGCTAATTAAATACTAATATTTCCGTCGAAGCCAAAAACAGCCCCATTAATAATTGAATTATAACAAACAATTGTTCCTTTGTCAAATTTTTACTCAAAATTTATTGTAATATTTAAAAATTTAATGTATAATTACTTTAGAGTAAAAATAGGAGTGTCGATAATGGATACAGAAAATAATATTGAAAATAAGAATTATTTTGGAGTAAGGCATTACAATGTAAAGGTAGTAAAAGAAAAAATACAGCCAATTAAATTTATTGCTAGTGTTATTTCTTATGCAATATTTATCTGGTTAGTACTAATAGGCTGTACTCTTCTAGTATATGTTGCAGACATCAAAATTAGAGCAGCTAAAGGAGATAATTCACCACCTGCATACAATGCCTATGTAGTTTTAACTGGATCAATGATACCAGAAATACAAGTTCGTGATGTTGTTATCACAAAGAAAAGAGATCCAAAAGATTTAGAAGTCGGAGACATAATAACATTCCTATCATCTGATAGTAGATTAAGTGGTGTAATAGTAACCCATAGAATAAAAAATAAATACTATGACCCAACAACTGGAAGATACAGTTTCCAAACAAAAGGTGATAACAATAATGTTGAAGATTTTGCATTAGCACAAGATTATAACATCATTGGAGAAGTAATATTTAAAATACCAAAATTAGGTTATGTACAAGAAATATTAGCAACTAAAGGTGGTTTAATAATCATTGTCTTAATACCTTGTCTAGCAGTATTATCTTATGATATAGTAAGACTAGGAAAGAATATAAGAAAAAAGGCAAAAAAGAAAGAAATAACTGTTGTAAGAAGGTGATAGAATATGTCAAAAACAAATAAGTTTCACGTAAAAAAAATAAAAGAAACAAATATAACGGTCGAAGAAGAAAGAAAATATCATTCACCCTTTATACTATTCTTTAAAAGAAATGGGAACTTATTATTCATTATATGTATGTTACTTTCTATCACAGTTTTCATAATAGGAGCCTCTATTACTATCGCAGGATTAAAAGAATCCTCAATTGTAGAGTATGAAACAAATGGTGTAGTAGTTAAATTTGATTCTACAAATAACAGTATTCTAAATGGAACACCAATAACAGAAGAATATGCTAATAAAGTATTTGATAGTAACTCTATAGAAGATAATAATGAGGGTGTAGTAATAAAAATAAAAGAAAAATATGTAAAAAAAATAGGAACAATAGTATTCTATTCAGATAAGACAGCCCTAATAAAATATTTAGATGGAACTTATTTAAGAGTATTTCCAGTAGATAATAAATATGGTATAACAGAAAAAGGTGTAATAAATAGTAAAGCCGAAACAAGAAAACTAACTGGCGAAAAGAAACGCAATGAATCTTTAGGTATAGATTTAATATATTTATCAGATGGTAGTGTAGAAGTAAGTAAGGGAGATACTGTCTTCTTTGTAAGAAATGATGATCTAACAAGTATAGAAAATATATTTTATACTAATCTAAGTATAGTATCATTACCAGTAAAAAAAGAAGGCAATAAAACACATTACTCTAACAATACCATTAAAGAAGATGATCATCTAATTGTAGATGGTAAAGTAGTAAATAAAGAATCAGAAATAAAAGTTTTAGATGATATAAAAATAATATACTATGAAAATGGTTTTGCAGAAGTAATAAAAGATGATTTAAGTATTATAGTAGAAAAGAAAGATCATATAGTATACAATGAACATATACTAGAAATAATAAATAATACTAAAGAAGAACCTAAAGATATAAAAGATATTATGGATATCAAAAATATAACATTAAGTAATACCAATAAAACAGATTGCAACTATGTAATAGTACTTGAAGAAACAGATAATTATCAAGCACATAATGTAAGTAAAAGATTACCAAATGAATACATTAAATTTAATGCTCAAGCAAATGGAAAAACAATAAGAAATAATGTATTAGAAGACAATCTAAAAGGTAATAGAAACTTTGAAGGGCTTTCTTTAAAGACTAATACTTATAAGTTATATGAAGGAAGATTAAATAAGTTATCTGATGTATCTATAAAGATAGGTATGTGGATAGACTATGCTAAAATTGGAAATGAATATATGAATTCAGCATTTATAGGAACTGTTAAAGTATATGTTGAATCAATTAATAAATAATAACAAAGAAAGGTGATATATGGTGGATAAAAAAAGAATAATAAAAATATCAGCTATAATATTATCTATAGCACTAGTAATATTGGCACTATCATTGAGTACTTATGCATTATTTACATCAGAAAAAGCTGCACCTAACTATAATGATTATGCTACAGGCTTATTGTCAATAACTGCAAATTCTAAATCTGAAAACATAAATTTAAATTCAGCAATACCTATGTCAGATGAAGAAGGAGCTAAAACAGAACCATATGTATTTACTATAAAAAATAATGGTACAGTAGACTATAAGTTTGATATAAAATTATTAGCTACAAGTACTAATACCTATAATCCACAATATATAAAACTTAAAGTTGATGATGGTGAAGTGACAACATTATCAGCAAGTAGCACAATAAAAACAGATGTTGTTCTAAAAGCAGGAGAAACAGTAGATGTAAACATCAGAATATGGTTATCATTAGATACACCTAATAGTGAAATAACAAAATCATTTACATCACAAATAGTAATAGATGGAGAATCAGTATATACTGCATCAAAAGCGGAAACTTCAATTGATAACTTTATATACTATTTAGGAAATGAAACACCTACTATTAGTACAATAAAGTATTATAATAAAGTTGATGGAAATTATTATGATATAACAGCAAGAAGATCAATAACACTAAATTCAAATGAAGTATTACTAACTAAGTATACTGGAAATGCCAAAACTGTAGCAATACCAGATACATATACTATAAATGGCACAACTTATAATGTTGTATTATTATCTAATATTTATATGCTATCTTCAGATAATACTATAGATACATATGATGGAATATTTAGAGAAAACAAAAATATTGAGACAGTTTATCTAGGAGACAATGTAAGTTTCATATATAGTGATGAAAATACCGTGAATAGAAATGAAATGTCAGAAATGTTTACTGATTGTACAAATCTAAACACTGTACCAACAATTCCAGCAACTGTAACCAAAATGCATATGACTTTTGATGGATGTACTAATTTAGAAGGAAGTATTAGAATAAACTCTAGTAATGTAGCATCAGCTTCTGAAGTTTTCTCAAGAACCACTAAAAATATAATGGTACACGTACCAACGGGAAGTACAACATATACAACATTTAGTGCTCTAGGAGCAAGTAATGTAACAATAACAACCTATTAATATAAACTAAAAATTTATAATTAAATAATTAATTATATCTTTTTTTTATTTGATATGGTAAAATTAAGTAGGAGATGATCTTGTTGGTTATTAAAAGAAAAGAAAAAATAGATACTAATAAAAAAAGTATATTAAAAGAAAAGCTATCTAAATTAAAAAAGGGTAAAAAAGAAGTATATACTTCAAAAGAAGTAATAACTATTATGCTATTTTCATTAGGATTAGGTTTTCTTATATGTTTCGCGGGAGTAAGCATTTTTTCAGGAAGAAACTACATAGCAATAAATAAAGATCTAGATAAAGTTGTTGATACATATTACGCAATAGTAGATAATTACTATGGGAAATTAGATAAAAATACACTAGTTGAAGGTGCAGTAGAAGGAATGTTATCTTCAATCGGAGATACATATACAAGTTATAGTGATAGTAATGCTGCAGAAACATTTAATGAAACAATAAATGGAAGCTATGAAGGAATAGGCTGTAGTGTAGCAAGCTATGAAGATGGCAAAATTGTAGTTATTGAAGTGTTTCAAGACTCTCCATCCGAAAGAGCAGGATTAAAAGTTGGAGATATAATAACAAAAGTAGATGGTGAAAGTTACGAAGGAAAAACTAGTACCGACATATCTAATTATATAAAAGATAGCGGTAAAGAAAGTGTAACTTTAACAGTAGAAAGAGATAACCTAGAAAAAGATATAGTTATTAATTTAAGCAAAGTAGAAATACCATATATAACAGGAAAAGTAGTCGAACAAGATGATAAAAAAGTAGGTTATATACAAATAGCATTATTCTCAAGTACTTCAAGTAAACAATTCAAAAATAAACTAGAAGAGTTGGAAAAAGAAAATATAGATGGATTAATAATAGATGTTAGAGGAAACACTGGAGGTTATTTAACATCAGTAACAGATATAAGTAATCTCTTCTTAGAAAAAGGTAAAGTAATCTATAGATTAGAAGATCAATCAGGTACAGTAAAAAAGAAAGATACCACTAAAGAAAAGAGAGACTATAAAATAGCAGTCCTAATAAATAAAGGATCTGCATCAGCCTCAGAAATATTAGCATCTGCTATTAAAGAAAGTTATAGCAAAGGCTACGTAGTAGGCACAAACAGTTATGGAAAAGGAACAGTACAGCAAACAAAAAAACTATTAGATGGTAGTATGATAAAATATACCACTCAAAAATGGTTAACTCCAAATGGTAACTTTATTAATGAAGTAGGAGTAGAGCCAACAAATAAAATAGAGTTATCAGAAGAATACTTAAATAATCCTAGTGAAGATACTGATAACCAACTACAAGAAGCAATAAAAATAATAATTAAATAGCATATTCTGCTATTTTTTTTATATAATTTATTGGTGATAACTATGATCGTAAAATATACTGATAAAGAAAAACAATTGCTAGCTAGACTTATGCGAGCAGAAGCAGTAGGCGAAGGTAATTTAGGAATGCTAATGGTAGGAAATGTTGGTATCAATAGAGTACTCGCAGATTGTTTAACATTTAAAGATATTCGAAGTGTGTCAGAAATGATATATCAAAATCCAGGAGGATTTTCAGGTACTAGTAGTTCATTATTTTATGGTAATCCAACTGCCTTAGAGACATCACTAGCAGAAAGAGTACTAAGAGGAGAATACTATTATCCTGCTACTAATGCCTTATGGTTTTATGCCCCAAAATCAGGAACAAGTTGTAGCAGTACTTGGTGGAATCAAAAATTAGCAGGTAGATATAAAAACCATTGTTTCTACGAACCTGATAGTGGCGTTTGTAAAGAGATACATTAGTGAAAAACTTACTAAAAGGATTTATAATTGGTATAGGAAAGATAATACCTGGAGTATCTGGAGCTATGCTTGCTATAACAATGGGTGTATATGATAAGTCAATATATTATATAAATAACTTTAAAAGTAATAAAAAAGAAAGCGTTAGATATTTGCTACCATTAGCTATAGGGATTATATTATCTATTTTAATTTTTAGTAGAATAATTACTTATACCTTAGAAAATTATTATTTACCCACTAAACTATTCTTTATAGGCCTTATAATAGGAGGAATACCAAGTATTATAAATAAAACTGATAAAAAAAGTCACTCTATAACAGTAGTTAGTTTTCTATTATTCTTCTCTTTATCTATGCTTAGTATAAATAATACTTACTTAGTAAAAGATAACATACAAGACATAATTATCTTCTTCATATCAGGTATAATAGAAGCTATAGGAACAGTAGTACCAGGAGTAAGTAGTACAGCACTATTAATGATAATAGGTACATATAATAATGTTATATTATCTATAAGTAATGTCTTAAATATAAATAGTATAATACAAAATATTAAAATACTAATACCATTTATAATAGGTACATTACTGGGTATAATATTAACTATAAAATTAATAGATTATTTATTTAAAAAATATAATAAAAAAGTATATAATTTTATACTAGGAGTATTATCTTCTAGTATAGTATTATTAATTATTCAATCTACTAATAAAGAAAGCAATATCTTAGAATTAATAGTAGGTATCATTCTCTTAATAACTGGGATTATAATATCTAATATATTCGAAGATAATTAAACAAAAAAAGCCCAAACAAGGCTTTTATTTTTTTATTGGTGACCAGTATGGAATTCGAATCCATGAATGCTGCCGTGAAAGGGCAGTGTGTTAAGCCACTTCACCAACTGGCCAAAATGGTGGGCCTGAATGGACTTGAACCATCGACCTCACGCTTATCAGGCGTGCGCTCTAACCACCTGAGCTACAAGCCCATCTGCATTGCTTTTTAATTATACCATACAAGAAATATATTTGCAAGTATTTTTTAAAACAATAAAAATGGTGGGGCGTTAGGGATTCGAACCCTAGACCCACTGATTAAGAGTCAGTTGCTCTACCAACTGAGCTAAGGAGACATCAATTAAATACAATCACTATTATATCATATTTTTTTAATTTGTAAACCACTAAAACGAAAAAATGTAAAAAAAACTAAAAATTTCTTCAAAAACACTATATAAGTTTTATAATTAAATGATTGACAATAATTGACTTTTCAGTACCCATTTGTTATAATTTATATGATAGGTATTGGTGATAAAATGAAGAGATTTGGTGATAAAAGTTTTTGGCTAATTTTAGTTATTAGCATAGTAACATTAATAATTTTAGTAGTAGGAGTAATTTTTTTAACAAGAAAATCTGCTAAAGAATTCTATTCAGGAGGTTATATAATAAATAGTACTGCGACTAAAACAGATAAGTATTACTTTGATGATAATACAGTTTATAAAGAAAATGTCTTTAATGAATATACTTTTAAAGATAAAAATAAAAAAGAAGTATCTAGTAGTAAAAACAATTTTATTCACTATTCAGACAATTCATTATCATTTATGAAAAAAGGTGTTATATTAGATTTAGATAATTTAAGTACTACATTAGTACCATATTACAATATAACAGATAAGTCTATAATTAGATATAACAATGGAAGCTACTATGTAGAAACTTCTGATAAAACATTAATATTCGGTAACTTTTTAGGTAGAATAACAGAAAATAAATATATTATCGTAGGTAATGATATAAGAATAAAAATATCAGGAAATGAAGAAGCTGTAACTGGGGATTATTTTGAATTACTTTTTGTCGAAGACGGTATTGTTAAAATAGAAAATCAAAATGGTAGTTATCAAGCAGTTTGTGATGGAACAGTTATATATGTTGGAAATAACATCAAAATAGATTTAGGAGATAAAAATATAACTTATGGTGATCAAAATAAATTATCATTAACTGAAATGACAATAGATGGTGATGAAAATATTGATATAACACCAGATACTGGAAAAGTAAAACAAGATAATAAAGGAAACCAATCTTCTGGTACTGGTACAGAAACTGGTGACAATAATGGAACAGAAAACACAACTCCTGGCAATAACACTAACGGAACAACTGATGGAAATGGTGGAACCGGAGATAACGCTGGTAATACTACTGGAGAAAATACAGGTAACGATACCAAAGGAGATACTCCAACATCAGTAATCAAAAAAGAAGTATCAGTAGATTTAGTAAATGCCAAAATTGGTATAAATGATTTTAGAGCCAATATTCAAGTAATAGATACAGGATCATTTATCAAAGGAGATTTATTTGTTACTTTAGTAAACACAACAACTGGAGAAATAGTAGGTGAAAAGAAACTAGAAAATGTTTCAGATCTACAAAGTTTTTATGTAGCTTCACTAGCAGCTAATTGTGATTACTTAATAACAGTAACAGAAAAAAGTAATGATGGAGAAACAAAACAGTATTTACAAAAATCATTTAGAACAGAAGATTTAGATTTAACTATAACACCAGAGATAATAACTTCAGACTCTCTATCTTATTCTTTAGACTTTGGCAATAGTAATATAAAATCTGCTAATGTAACTCTAACAGGAGAAGATGGAAAAAATGAGACACGTGAAGAAGTAACTGCAGAAGATAATGTTGTAAGCTTCACAGGCCTAAAGAGTAACACACAATATAAAATAGTAGTAGACTCTGTTATCTTTAATAATACCAATTATGCTCAGCAGTATACTGTAGGTTTATCAAATAAAACATTAAAAGAAAAGCCAGAATTAAATGACATAAATGTGTCTACTAACGATGACTCTCAAACTATAACATTTAAAGTTGATAAACCAACTGATAAAGACTCTAGTATAACTAAATATACATATGAAGTATATGAAGTGCCAAGTCCTGATGAAAGTGGTGAGAGTGAATTAAAACCAGTATACACTTTCTATAGAAGCCCAGATCAATTAAAACTAGATGAAAAGAAGCTTAAAGATCAAGTAATAAAAATAGACAGTAAAAACCTATTTATTCAAAAAAATTATGTTTATAAATTAGTTGTAGAATACTATGACAATTATAAATATAACGAAGTAGAATCTGGCTTTAGTAATAGTTTCCAAATATCAGGAAAACCAATACTAGAATGGGAAGCAAAAGAAATAGACTTTAATACTATTAAAGGAATAGTTAGAATTAAAGATGAAGGATGTACTATTCCACTAGAAGGAAGAGAATGTTTTGATAAAGTAAATAACATAACAATAGAATACTATCCTTCAGATAAACCAAATGATAAGAAACAAGTATCAAATGTTTCATTTGATCCAAAAACTCTAGAATACAATTTATCATTATCTGGATTAAAAGAAAATACAAACTATACATTTATAGTAAAAGGTGATATTGATTTCAATAATCAAGAAGGATTAAAAGAAAATTATAAAATAGGTGTATTTAGTGTTGAAACAAAAGGACTAGAAGCCCTAAAAATGGAATGGGCTGACAAACCAAATACTGCAACATCAGAAACACCAATAACAATCGATACTAAAATAGTACCAACTGTAACAGATAGTACTTATGGAGAAAAGATAGCTTCAATTAACTTCTGTCTATATAAAGGTAACTTAAAAGAAGTAGAGTCTGGTGAAGCAGAATTAATAAAGTGTGTTCAAGACAACGAAAATGTTAAAGAGAAATACTATAAAAAAGATTTCACTCTAACTTCAAAAACATTTGACATCGAAGATGTCGAAGACTTAAAAGAGCGTTCTAAAGATAAAAAACTAGGTAGATATTATACTCTAGTAGTAGATGGTGTTTCTGATGAAACAGGAGTAAATGAATTCGAAGTTCAAAATAATAAGAAAGAATATGAAATACCTGCAATATTTAGATTAGAAGATGAAGTATCTGCTCCTACTATAAAAGTAGAAGAAATAAAAAATATTGATACTAAAGATGGTACATATAAAGATTCTTGTGGTATTAATTATGTTGGTACTCTAGGAGACGATATAATAAGAGGATATGTAGTCGAAGCTTCATTTGAACAATCTAAAATAAACCAATACTTCGAAGGAACTAATCCTGCTAAAACATTAACTTTCTATGTAAAAGATAGCCACAATCAAGAAAGAGTTAAAAAAGAAGTAGACTTATCGGAAACTGATGGTAATGTTGTAGCTTGTTTCCCATTAGATTATGGAACGGATTATAACCAAGTAGATAAAGATTTAAGAAGAGGTAATACTTATACATTCAGTTATGACATAGCAATAGATACAGGACAAGGAACTGTAACATATCCAACTAAGAATATACCAACTAGTGAAAAAATGGAATCTCCAAAACAAGAACCAACATTCCAAATGTATATTGATAACAGTACTGAGTCTTCAATAACTTATAAATATAAGATAAATGATCCAGATCAAGCACTATGGAAAGAAAAAGACGATGATAAATATTACTTCTATTATAAAGTAGGAGATAGTGAAGATTTATTAAAGTCTGAAATAACAAAAGGCGATGATCTAGGAGAAGTAACATTATCAAACTTAACAAAATCATCACTATATACAATTAACTATTATAGTGCAAGCTTAAAGACTGCTAGTGGTCCTATAACAAAACCAGTAGGAGAAGCCGTAAATGTTCTATTTGATGGTATATATAATGCAGAAGATCAAGACTTAAATTATAATTTAGTATATTATAAAGATGATAATCTATTAAAAGTAGTAATAGATGACAATGAGCTATTAAATAGAATGTCAGTATATCTATTAACACTATCATCAGGAGATGATAAATATCAAATAGCAGTAACTGACTTATCAGAATGTGATGAGAAGAAGTGTATAATAGTAGACTATACAGATATAAAAGACTTTAAAGGTAAAAACATCAAAGTATCACTAGAAGGATTTTATGATACAGGTAGAGTAGGATATAGTGCTCCATCAAAACTAAGACCATACTTTGAAAGCTTAGGCCTAGTAGAGGCTGATAATAATAGTCAAATAGGTTATGTCTTCCAGACAACTAATACAAGTGAAAAAGGAAAATATGTATACATAAACGATAAAGGAGCTTACCTAAGTTCTGATACACCAAAGGGAATATTAGGATTTAAACTAAATAATAGTTCTAATGACTGGAAATTAACAACATCTAACTTATATGATGTCAATAAAAAACAATTTACTTCATATGGAAATATTATTAAGAATAATGCTCCAGTACAATTAACTACAAGTGGTATAAAAGAAGTATCATCATCAGCAAATAAATATACATTCAATCCAAAAGTACTAGATAAAATAGCATTAAAGACCGACGACAATAATTTCAAATTTACAAGTATCATACCAAAAGTAGATACAACAGTAGAGCCATTAATAAATGGAGCAGTTGTAAATATAAATCTATCTATTGATCCAGATACATTAAA
>ERZ857969.2676-NODE-2676-length-19810-cov-4.066667_pt1 | contig 19810 bp, 9 predicted proteins | sample MGYA00519864_ERZ857969 | MGnify/ENA primary metagenome ERZ857969 (study PRJEB31778, sample SAMEA3449382) | human gut metagenome | biome: human gut; feature: human-associated habitat; material: faeces | place: United Kingdom | collected 2010/2012 ... | reverse complement strand
CTCGAACCCACGGCCTCTGCGTCCCGAACGCAGCGCTCTACCAAACTGAGCCACGCCTCGTTTTCACAACGAATATAATATCAAAATTCATAGATTATGTCAAGTTTTTGAGAGGGTAAGCAGAGATTAAGATTTCTTACCCTCTCTTATTTTATCGTTATATTGCTATTATGTTTCTTCGCGTTTTCAATTTTTTCGTTTTTTATTTTTATAAGAGATGAGAACGCTAAGTGCTAAGATGGCTGCTATACTTAAGAAACTATACATAAAAACCGGAGTATTATCTCCTGTTTTTGCTCCATTTCCTTTCGTGCCAGTTTCTCTATTTTTCTTTGGATTTTGATTCTTTATTTCCTTTTCTTTTAAATTAATTTTGTCATAATCACTCATCTTTGATGTCGTTGGTATCTTACTGCCATCTTTATTTTGTCCTGTAATGACCACTTCATTTTTCAGGAATTTTATAGATGGAATATCTTTCTTTACTTTTCCAATGTATATTAGTTCTACAGCATCCTCCGCTTCTATTTTTTCCAAACAGAGTTCTCGTTTTTTTGATGTTTCTATATGTAGTTCTTTTCCCTTTTTGGTTCGTATCACATCACCAGCTTTATTGGCAAACCCTTTCATTTGAACATATTTTTTCAACTCCGTTGATGGTTCTTCTGTTACTTTTACATGATTTGCCGTTCCATTACCCACATTAGTGACTGTAAGTATAAACTGAACTTCTTCTCCCGATTTATAAGTTCCATACTTTTTCTTTCCTGTATAACGTCCATTTTCTAAAATAACATTTTTCGTTTTATCTGCTTTTTTGGCTGCTAAAATATCTGGAGTACCGATTCCTACTGTATCGTTATCCGTCATCTCTGGGGTATCTTCAACATAATTTTCTTCGTTTTCTCCATTCTCATTCACTGTTTTATACTGCGCTACAAGATGTACCATATTATTTAATCCAGTGTCTCTGTTCGCTCCTGATTGTATGATTCCTTTTAAATGAATAGCGACACTATCTCCACTTTTTAGATGATCTAATACAACAGAACGACTTTCTAACTGCTTTGTTATGGATTCTGAGTCTTTTCCTATGTCTTCATCTTTCTCTGCTGTCCTAACCTGAATGGTATCTCCCATCTTTGTTGTAACCTGCCCAGTTGTAATAGTAATAGAATCTGATTTTAATATAGATAATAGTTTCTTATCTAAAGTGTCATCCACAAGCAGGTTATATAAATCTGCAGTTCCTGCATTCGTTAATGTGATCGTATAATCTACGGTATCCCCGTATTCATAAATACCTTCTTCTTTCTGACCTTCATATCTGCCTTTTACCAGTGTGACTCCCTGTGTTTTATCTGCTAATTTTGCAATCTTTGCAAGCGGAGTTCCGGGTATATTAATATAATCTTCGTCCTGCATTAATTCTGTGACTGGGATTTCTGCATATTGTTTACTTTCTTCCTGCAGTTCTTCTACGGTAAGTTTCTGAATAGCCTCGTAGGCTTCTTCTATTGCCTTTTTACTTTCTTTTGATAATGGTTCTAATTCTTTTTCCGGTACCTTTGTTCCTTCCTGATCATCCTTTTGATCATCCTTTTGGTCATCTTTTTTATCCTCTTCTTTCTCTGCTTCATCGTCTTTTGATGTTTCTTCTTTCTTTTCTGTACTAGTTTCTTCTTTTCCTGTTTCGTCCTGTTCTTTGCGTGCTTTTTCGTCTCCTTTTTTATACCTTGCTGTTAAATTTACAATATTCTCAAGTGAAAAAAGATTTCCGACATCTATGCGTACTTTTCCTTTCAAATACACATCTACAGCATCTCCTGCTGCCAGGAAATCCATCCATAACTTCTGTGATTCTTCTAAGTTTGTGCGCACTTTGCGATTGTCTTTGGATGTGTAGACCTGCTCTATAAAAGAAACACTATCCTTTTCAAGAGCTTCTTCTAATTCCTTACTAAGAACATCCGTCAATCTTAAATCATATAAATTGGCACTTCCTGTATTGGTTACTGTAATCTTATAAGTTACTTCATTTCCATTCTCATAAACGCCAGAAATCTTAGCCCCTGCATCATATCTGCCTTCTTTTAAGACAACCCCAGTTGTTTTATCAGCTAGTTTTGCTGTTCTTCCTTCTGGTATTCCTGGCACTTCAATAATATCTTCATCGTCTTTTCCTGGAACTTCTTCGTCTTCATTTCCATTAAAGTACCATCCATTAACATATACTTTATTAGAAAGATCATATAAATTCGCTGTTCCAGGCAATAAATTAACGCTATAATTTAACGTAATATAATCATCTGCAAAGAGGCGGTCTGTTCCAGAACTATCCTCTCCTGTATTACATAATATCACTGTATTTTTATCTACTACTTTGGCTGTAATCTTCTTTCCTTTTGCTGTAGTGAGAACATAAAAACTATCTTTATCCACAGTTGCATCATCAAAAACAAAACCTGCACTTTCCATATCAGATACGGCTTTAAGTTCATCGCTTAATGCATCTTTTACTGTAATCCTTTTTAAAGCTGCCTCCCCGGAATTCTTTACTATAATAGAGAACTTTACTTTTTCCTTTGCATTGTATATTCCAGGTATTTTAGACCCTGACGTTATCTCTCCATTTTCAATCTGAATTCCTGTTGTTCTATCGGCAGTCTTTATTACCTTTTCCTCTGGAATTCCCGGAATATTGATATAATCCCAGTCTACGACCAGACTATTATTCTCTCCATCTACTAAGTCCTTTACTGGTACATCAACTAGATGTGGCTTATCCGCATCGTCTTCTTGTCCATTATCATCATACTGTGCCTGAACGCGAACTTCATTCTTAAGCTTCCACGCATCTTTCACATCTTCTTTTAATTTTACTTTCACATGCATCTCAACGCTGTCAGCTATTGCAAGATGATGCAGGCTTAATACAAGATTAGATGATGTTGACATCTGAGCATATACTTTATCTCCGCTTTTCGTCACAAAATAGCCCGATTCAGGAAGTACAAATGCTGCGGTTTCCATATCTGCATATTTAGAGAGTGTCTGTCCATCAAATTTCCCCTTACAATCCATATCATCTGTCACTTTGATATTGTAAAGAGAAACATTCCCTGTATTTGTTACTCTTATTGTATAATCAACGAATTCTCCTGCCTTATAGCGTCCTGTCACCTTTTTCTCTATATAACGTCCTGTTTTTTCATCAAAAGCAACTGCTTTTTTCTCTTCATTGGTTGTTTTATCTGCAAGCTTAGAAACTGCAAGTGATGGATGCATCAAAAGATTGTTTACTTTAAGATGATAACTAATCAATTCTTTACTGCTGTCTAAACCATAATGCAGCTCTGCTTCATAAATCGTATCTCCTTTAATATGATTCCATGCTCCTTTAATTTCCTCTACGATATATTTACCAATATATAATGACTTATTGCTTTCTCCTTTTCCATCTTCTCCGGTTGTAATCTTATCTACTACCTCTCCCTTTGTAACAAGAGGTTTTGTATCAGAAGCTGGTGTTCCATCTTCCTTGACATCCCACGGTGCGTAAATGTCCTGCGCCGCAGTTACTGAAAAAACAGCACCACTCACTGGCTGCCCCTCATCATCTTCTTTTTGGATAAGGAGCTTTCCTTTTTGAAGTGGATTCTCATATACTAAACTGCCTTTTTGCTTTTCTCCTGTTGACAAATTTTCAAAAATGACAGGATTCTCCTTATTATCTGTATTTTCCGACAGTTCAAACGTCCACTCTTGCTTCGTTAATATGCACCCCTTCGGCGCTTTCTTCTCCACAATTTTATAACGACCTAAATTATCCAGAGTATTTTTAAATTCCTGCTTATTTTGATAAACCGATCTCTTATTCTCATCCACATCTTCTTCTAAAGTAAAGAGTTCTTCATATTGATTTTTAGATTGTGACCACTGTAACAGGGTAAATTCCGCTCCAGATAAATATGCTCCCGTATCTTTGCTCTTTTTGTAAACCTTTATTAAATTCTTTTCCGCCTGATAATTTGTATTTTCTAACTGTGCCTCCAGTGGTATATTTGAAGAAAGATCAAACAGAGCTTCTGATTTTAAAGTTGGAATTTTGTAAGTCCACTCTTTATTAAGGGATGGCTTCCACACATTTTTATAGACTGCAGGAATAGCAATTTCTTTAACGCAATATGGACCATCTCCATATTTATCTTTATAAAAACTATAGCTAGTTCCTGTCTTAAATACAGCAATTCCTTCTTTATTTGTTACTGCCGTATCTATTGGTTCTGCTTTATCTATACTGACATTTTCACCGCCAAATAAACCAAATGTCACTCCTTCGATTGGCTGCCCGCTATTTTGATCTGTCTTTTTTACTTTAATTATCATCCCTGCTTTAGATGCCACATAATTCGATTCTTTTTTTACTGAACCACCCTGATTATTTGCTACATTTAATGTTCCCTTATTTAAAACTGCTACACTTCCCTGACATTTTCCTGCCTCAGATACTTTCGCAGTCACAGTATTATCTGTCTGATACCAGTCCGCAACTGATTTATTAATTTTATGTAACTCTTCATCCGATTTCATCTGCACTTCTATATGCACATAATAACTGTGTCCATAAAAAGCCGCCGCTGATAACTTCGCATTTTTCGCTGCCACTTTCACTGTCGTGGCATGATCTGTCCCTTGCGTTTTTGTTATATTAAAATTAGCACTTACATCTGTATAATTCATCTGATCAGCCTGGACATTATTATTTACCGCCTCATCTGCATATACTTTCACATCTTTTACGTTCAAAAGCGATTCTACTTTATCCTCAAACTGAAATGATGTATACTTCGCCGTAGTTACATTGGACGGACTCGGAACTGGTGCAGATAAAACATAGGAAAATGTCTCCTTTCTATCAGACAACCCCAGAAATTTCTTTGCTGATTCTGAATTTTTAGAATTGATTTTTCCATGATAAATCGCTTTCTTTACTTCATCTGGTAATAATCCAATCCCTACATCTGCACGAATCGAAAGCAGTCCTGTACTGTTTGACCAATAATAGGATGTAGAATCTGCCAGTGAACTATCCGCTGGAATCCCATATCCACTTTTTACAGCATATGCCGCATTACCGCCCGTATCCTTCTGGTCACATTTGGCTACTGTCCATCGACAATTCACCGTACTTCCCGCAAAAATTCCAACTGCGGTTGTTGTCTCATCATTATTGTCAAAACCTTCACTCGTCCTTGAAGAAACATATCCTTTCGAACCAGTAATCAATCCTGTCGCATTATACTGAAGTTTTGACTGCTGCATCTGAAACATAAGTACTTTCTCAAAACCTGTTCCAAAATCAACACCCTGCTGTGCATCAATATCACAAAACTGAATTAATCCTTTGATTCCTGAAACCGGTGTTGTCGTTCCACTATAATAGAAATCCATGCGAGTCTGCACATAATCTGTACCCATAACAGATATACCAATCTTGTTCTTCTGGAATCCAATATATGGCGCTTTTAAATCCTGATTCGACAACTGCTTTCTTATCGCTGCCCTTGGAAATTTATATCCTGTTACTGTAATCTTTAAATCAATCTTATATGTTCTCTTCGTATTATAATCATACCAATTTCCAACATCTTTATATACTGCATATGGATTCACCGTAGTTTTCTGTAAATTAAATACTTTCGATGCAATACGTCCTTTCGATACGGCAGGATATAAAGTACCAAATTCACTTTCTGTTCCATTTTTCACTTTTGTAAAAGAAACTTCTCCGCCTGTTCCTCCACCAACGCTTACTGAACTGTTATTATTAAAACGGGGAGTAAAATTGTACTGTCTTCCATTTGAATAACTTTCATAAATATACTTCGATGCCGCCTGTGCATTGGCTACTGTAAGCAGATTTTTTCCTGTCACGCTTCCCACTTTTTTGCTGTTTTTTTGTAATAAAAAATAATGGCTGGTAACATCAGGCATTGTTACAGAATGGTTTGTGCTTGGATGAGTAGACATTACTACTGGTACAGACTCTTCCTCCTCGTCTTCCCTCTGCTCCGCTGTGGACTGTTCCTGATTCCTTTCTGTAGATTTTTTTGTCTGTCCCCCTTCTTTTAGTTCTGAACCTGTTAATTTCTCCTGTTGTTGCTGAGATTTATCCTGTGTTCCTGCACTTTCCGATTCCTGCTCTGTACTCTTTTCTTCTGCTTCATTATGCTGCTCCGTGGTTCCTTGCTCTGATTTTTCCTTTTCTTCCGTTGTTTCTTTAGAAATGGCTGTCGTACTCTCCTGACTTTCTGTTGTAATATTCTCTATCTGTCTGGTATCTTCCTGTTCATTTTTCATCTGGTAGAAACTCTCTTTCCCTATTCCAGAAGCAGCTACGCTTATGTTGATATTTGTAAAAAAAAGTGCAGCTACTAAAACAAAAATAAGGATTCTCCTAAAAAATATCCGCATTTTCTGCCCTCCTGAAAAATTCTATATTTCCCTGTTGCTTAAAATATCTCTCTTCTCGTTTTACACTCCTTTCATTTTTAGGAAATATTTCCATTTCATTTTAGCATTCCGCTTCTTAATTGTCAATATTTTACTTTATTTCTTTTTTATTCATCAATTATATTTTTGTACTTTCATTTCCCCATATATAACATTCCAATCCCAAAAGCAAAAAAAGAAGAGTATCTAAACATAGATGTTTAAATACCCTTCTGTTAAGCCGCATTCAAAAATACTTTCTGTTAAGTATAAATCACAATTTATGGAAATCTTATCCAAACAAAGGACATATTCTCTACAAAACAAATATACCGATTGTTGAAATAATTCTTCAAATACGCTCTAAATCGTAAATTCTATAATGGAAAAACAATATTTTATTCTAAATATTAACGGTCAATCATGCTGATAGACTCTATTGCAACAATACCACCTCGAACAACTTCCACATGATCAAACTTTCTTGTTAAAAGAGCAATAAGGTCGTTATTACGTCCCTCTGTATTTACACTCTCTAAAAGAACACTGTTAATACCGTAGTCAATCGCTTTAGCTCCAAATACCTGTGAGATACGGAAAATCTCACCCTTCTCAAATTCAGAACATTCATGAATCTTCACGAAAAGAATCTCCTTCATATGGGTTGGGGCATCGGTAATATCGTTAAGCTTAATTACCTCTACGCAGCGGTTTAACTGCTTTTTAATCTGCTCAAAAGTTGCATCGTCAGAAGAAAGGCCAATTGTCATTCTTGATACTGTAGGATCTTCTGTAACACCTACTGTAATACTTGAAATGTTATAGGACTTTCCAGACATCATTCCTGAAATACGTGCTAATACACCAATTCGGTTCTCCACATACAGAGATACCCATCTTTTTTTCTTTTCTGTATTTATCTCTCTCATCTCTGCATCCTCCTATAACATAATATCTTCAAAGCTTGCTCCACCCTTGATCATCGGCATAACCAGTTCATCTGGAGCAACCATACATTCTACAATAACTGGTTTCTTATTCTTCTCTGCGTACTCTCTCGCCTCAAGAATCGTATCTTTTAACTGATCATTACTTGTAACAAAATATCCTTTAGAACCGTAAGCTTCTGCCATCTTTACGAAATCAGGAACATACTCTGGACATACCCAGCCCGGTGTACCACATTTACCCTTGCAGGACTTATGATAGCGCAGGCAGGTAATTGTATAACGCTTCTTAAAGAAGAGTTCCTGCATCTGGCGAACCATTCCGAGACGATTATTGTTAAATACAATGTTTACTAACGGAAGTTCCTGGCATACTGCTGTTGCAAGCTCCTGCATGTTCATCTGGAATCCACCGTCACCACTGATTGATACGACAGACTTCTCTGGACATCCAATCTGTGCTCCTACGGCAGATGGAAGGCCAAATCCCATCGTACCAAGTCCTCCGCTTTGTACTAATCTATGAGTCGCATCTAACTTCAGATACTGGGAAGCCCACATCTGATGCTGTCCTACATCACTGGTAAATACTGTATCTCTGTCTGCATACACTTCATTCAAAGTCTCGATGATACGCTGTGGGTTTACTCCCTCTTCTACTTCCATATGAAGAGGATATTCTTTATCCCAGCCTTTTACCTCTGCAATCCATTCCTCATGCTTCATTGGTTCTGTATGCTCTAATATCTTTAAGATTGCTGCCTTCGCATCTGCAACAATCGGAATATCTACTGTAACATTTCTTGAAATCGCTGCGGATTCAATATCAATATGGACAATCTTAGCATTCGGTGCAAACTTCTTAATCTCACCAGTTACCCGGTCATTAAAACGGCATCCGATAGAGAACATTAAATCGCACTCATCTGCAGTCTTATTAGCAGCATAAGAACCATGCATTCCGATATTACCAATATATAAAGGATGCTCTGTGGAAATAGCTCCTCGTCCCATAACGGTCGTAATTACTGGAGCATCAATCTTTTCTGCAAGCTTTGTCATCTCTTCCTGAGCATGAGCGAGATTTACTCCCCCACCGATTAAAAACATCGGCTTTTTCGCTTCTTCTAACAGATTAATCGCCTTCTTAAGCTGTCCTACATGAACACCCTTATTTGGCTTATATCCACGGATATTTACTTCTGTTGGATAAGAAGTTGAACCCAGTTCTGCCATAACGTCTGTTGGTAAATCTACAAGAACCGGTCCTGGCTTTCCTGATCTTGCAATGTAAAATGCTTCCTTAATTCGCTGTGCTAACATCTCTCTATCACGGACCATGATAACAAACTTCGCAATATTTCTAGTCACTCCAATGATATCTACTTCCTGAAACGCATCATTACCGATCAAATGCTCTGGAACCTGGCCAGTAAAACATACTAATGGAATACTGTCATAGTTTGCTGTAGCAATTCCTGTTACTAAGTTCGTAGCACCCGGTCCACTGGTTACTAAACATACACCAACCTTGCCGGTTGCTCTGGCATAACCATCCGCTGCGTGAATCAACCCCTGCTCATGTCTTGGTAATACGAGGTCAATCCCGTGACAATCATGGAGTGCGTCTAGAAGATTGACGACCATGCCACCTGGATATGCGAAAATCGTATCCACGCCTTCCTTTTTCATTGCCGTTACAAACAGGTCATTTCCTGAAACCTTCATACTTACTCCACTCCTTCTTCTCTCATTCAATGTTGTCAATTGTCTTTTGTTCTGATTTTTAGATAACTTACATTTAAAAGTTAATAATCTTTTCTATGATATACCAAATACTTTCCTTTTGTCAATAGTGCACTAATATGTATACAATTTTGATTTACCACAGGCAAGGGAGACGCTACAAAATCTTTTAGTCGGATTGCTCAAAAACACAAGAAAGAACCACTTAAAAATCTACCCCATTTAGCACAACGGAACAAAATGGGGCAATTTTTTAGTGGTTCTACTCATAATCTTCTGGTAATCCGAACGCTACTTCCTCTGTAGCACCGTCTACCTTGCCTGCGGCAACTCAGAATTACTGTCGATTGTAGTTAATGAGGCATCCCTTCAAGATAATCTCTCTCTCATCATCTGTTAATTCACCCATTTTTAAAGCAAATGGTGTGAGACTTCCGTCTTTTACAACATAAGCTTCAAATTCTGCTGCCTTTGTCTCGACTGCCTTTCTTACGTCTGGCAGGAAAATGTAATCTCCGTTTGCGAATGGCAGGTCACCTTTTTCAATAAGGAATGGAAGCATACCCCAGTTAATAAGGTTGGAACGATAGCGCTTTGTAGCGTATTCATTTGCAATGTTAGCCCAGCCACCTAATACTTTCTGGCAGGATGCTGCCTGTTCTCTGGCGGAACCGTCACCTGGTTTTACAGCAAAGATTGTACTTCCGATTCCAATATTTTCATTGGTAACATCTGCATACTTAGCGTGAATTGCATCAATTACTGGTGCTAATTCTGCTAATGCTTCTACTGGATTGCTGTTCGCTTCTACTGCTTCCTGTGCTGCTCTTACTTCTTTGGCACGTCCTACATAAGCAGGATCTTTTCTTGAAAGAGTAAACTCTGCAAGGCCAAGTGGATTCGAACGGTAGGAGGATGTTTCTCCTGATGGAATTAATTCATCTGTCGTTGTAACTGGATCATGGATCTCGGACACAACTTTCAGAATCATGTTTTCTGGAAGTGCGCTCATCTTTGGCCAGTCTTTGATATTTGGTCCGAACTTAATCTCTACAGATGGATCTGCCACTCCTTTGCTGTCAAATACACGATTTGCGTAAATGCTGCTGTCAAAGTGATATTTTCTTCCTGTATATTCTACATCAAGGTCTGTTGCTGGCGTAAGGTATCCTTTATTGGCTGCGGTTGCTGCGATAGAGCGGGCATCCATTAATGCTACGGAAGCAATCTGACCATTTTGTAACTTAGAACCTTCTCTGTTCGGGAAGTTTCTTGTGGAATGACGGATACTTAAGCTATTGTTGGATGGCGTATCTCCCGCACCGAAACATGGACCACAGAATGCTGTTTTTACGATAGCACCACTTTCCATAAGGGCTGCTGCTGCACCATTCTTTACTAACTCCATGTAGATTGGTGTACTTGCAGGATAAACACTTAATGTAAATTCATCCGCTCCAATAGATTTTCCTTTGATAATATCTGCTGCTGCGCATAAGTTTTCAAATCCACCACCGGCACATCCTGCGATGATTCCCTGTTCTACATAGAGCTTTCCATCGCGAACTTTATCGGTAAGTTTAAAGTCTACCTGTCCATCTAAGCTGACAAGTGCTTTCTGCTCACAGTCGTGAAGAACATCCATCAGGTTCTTATTCATATCTTCAATCGTATATGTATTACTTGGATGGAATGGCATAGCAATCATTGGACGAATCTTGCTTAAATCAATCTTAACCATTCCGTCATAGTAAGCAACTTTTGCAGGATTTAATTCTTTGTAATCTTCTACTCTTCCATGGATATCATAGAAATCTTTAATTACATCATCTGTTTTCCAGATAGAGGAAAGACAGGTTGTCTCTGTTGTCATTACGTCAACACCGATACGGAAGTCTGCACTCAGCTTCTCAACACCTGGTCCAACAAACTCCATAACTTTATTATTTACATAACCATTCTGGAATACTGCTCCGATAATCGCAAGAGCTACGTCCTGTGGACCGACACCTTTTATCGGCTCTCCTGTCATGTAGATTCCAATAACACCTGGCATATTAATATCGTAAGTCTGGTTTAAGAGCTGCTTTACAAGCTCTGGTCCGCCTTCACCCATTGCCATTGTTCCAAGTGCTCCATAACGGGTATGAGAATCAGAACCAAGAATCATTGCTCCACCGCAGGCAAGCATTTCTCTTGCGAACTGATGGATAACTGCCTGATGAGGAGGTACATAGATTCCACCGTACTTTTTCGCACAGGTAAGTCCAAACATATGGTCATCTTCGTTGATTGTTCCACCAACAGCACATAAGCTGTTATGACAGTTTGTGAGAACATATGGCATAGGGAACTTCTCTAATCCTGATGCACGTGCTGTCTGGATAATTCCTACATAAGTGATATCATGGGAAGTTAACTTATCAAAACGAATTTTTAACTTTTCCATGTTATCAGAAGTATTATGGGCTTCTAAAATACCATAAGCAATTGTTCCCTTCGCTGCTTCTTCTTTAGAAGGTGCATCCGGACCAGCCACTGCCTGCAGTCTTGCCTGGGCTTCCGGAGTATCTTCTATAATTTCTGTTCCATTTACAAGATACGCTCCTGTTTTTAACAGTTCCATCATTCTATCCTGCTATTGAAGCTTTCGCTTGAATAGCTTTTCCTTTCCTAAAATATATTATTAGTAAGATATTTGTAATGATACGAAATCCTTCAGCCTTTTCATATCGTTACGCTTGTTAATTATATTAGCATAAACGCAGGATAAAATTCAATAATCCATAAGTGGTATTAATTTTGTAAACTTCCAGGTTGCCGAGGCAAAATCAGAATTCATATTATAGGATTTGGATATCATTCAGACGATTATAGCTTTCCATGAAACTGATTTGTAGGATTTGGAATAGTTAGCCGCTGTAAATTTTCTGTAGGATTGCTCAAAAAATACGAGGAAGAACCCTTCTGGCAATCCGACTACAGATTCCTCTACAGCGGTGTCTCCTTTGCTACGCAAATCAGAATCTAATTATTTTTCAATTTTTTCAGAAACCATTTGCGGAATCCTTCTTCTACAATTTCTTTTCCAATAATATATGCTGCACAAAATAGGCTTCCTGTCTGTGTAATTTTCTGCATGTTTTCCTGTTGTGGCATATATAAGGACAGCAGAAGAGATATGAGCATAAATATACATAAGCTTGCCAGAATCTGTCCTTCCCATTTTTGGGTATTTTCAAGAAATTTCTGCCAGATATTTTGTCCAGTAAGATATTTTACGATTGTATCTCTCCAATTTTTTTTGAACCAGATATCCCCCTCCTGGCTGCCGCTATGGCAACAGGCGTATACACAATCTTCTGTTATTTTTTCTCTGCCACTCTGATTTAAACCAGACATAAACAGGATTCTTCCCTGCTTTTGCAAGAATTTTTTTGAATATTCCTGCTGATGTTTTCTCCATATGGCTATAATCTGGCTTTTTTCGACTTCTGAAAGTCCGCAATAAATGCGAATACTTTTTATCTGTTTTTCGAGAGCCACGTTTTTTAGAAGCAAAAACTGTTTTCTATCTATCACTTCTCTTTTTTCTTTCACTATTCCCGTCTGTTTTCCAATAGAAAATGCCGATTCTCTGTTCTGATTCGTAAAAAAGAAGTATTTCACACCTGTTTTCTTTAATTCCTGCATAAATCGCTGAAACTTCTCCTTTTGAAATCTGGACGGGAAATATATATCTTCAAAACCAACAGCAACGATTGGCCTTTCTCCTTCTACCGCAGTTTTTTTTAAAAAATCTGGTTGAAAATAAATTCCCTGACGGATAAAAATTTCCTGGAGAATCATATTTTCTGTATAACTTCCTCCATTTTCTTCTCTCTCTTTCTCCTCTGCCGCATATAGTCTTCCTTGTTTCTTCCTTTGTTTACCAATTGTATTCAAAGAGATTTTTCCTTTCATGCTTTCATTTTTTTCTACATACTTATCTTCTATATTCTCTGTCATTTTAACAGTTCTGTTTATACCTGTATTCTCTTTCACATTTTCAAAGAAAGGATACACCACCTGCTGTGTTACAATAGCCCGTCCTGTATTTTCTGCAAAAATTTCTCCCTGTTTATATTCTTTATATGGTAACTTTAAACTTATAACAGCGAGCGGAACTTTTTCCCCTCTTTTCAAACGCACAATGTCCCCTTTTACAAGACTATTTACCTGCACACATTGAAATATATTTTCTCGTAAAACCACTACTTTAGTTTTATATATTTCTTCTTTCTTAAATAACACTTTACTATAACGAAATGTCTTTTCCACCTTCCCAAAAAGAAATACCATAAAAGACACAAACAACACTGTTTTTACTCTTTGATCAAATTGAAACAAAACACTTACCACACATAAATATAGAAAGAAAAAGAAAAGCAGATTCTGGCACTCCTGTTTTAAACACATAAACCAAATCCGCTTCTTCTCTTTCGTTATACTATTCCTAGAACTCCTCTTCCCACGCTGCTTCTGCCTCACTTTTGCCAGCGTAAGCCCCCTTTGTATATTTGTATCATACTTCAATTCTAAATATTCAATCGTTCTATCATCCTTTTTCTTCTCCAAATTCTTCTGGCTCCTGTCCATATTCATAGCAACCCTCCCGTTTTCTCTGTATACCGAGTGATATCCCCTTAAATGGGGAATCTTCTTGCTAGAAGAAGATAAAAATCTCCCTGTTTATAAAAAAACGTAACACACTATCTCAGATTGTCTTATTAAATATATGTTAGTTTACAAGAGAAATATGCCCTTCTATGGATTCTCTTTTTGGAGTTCGTCTCCTTTTATTCTTTTTCCAAAATCTGTCCCGTCCGATAAGCATGCAGCAGCTTCTCAAGGTCACTGATCTGCTCTTTCAACTGGCGGCCAGTTTCGGTATCTATCACTCTCTCACGCTGAGCAGAAACCTCACGGATAACGGTATCAGAATGTACGTCTATCTCTTTTTCGATAACGTCTTCTGTCGAAGTAAATGTCTCATGAGAAACAAGACGCAGACCTCTTGAATTATAGATAAGGGTGTAACCGGCAATTCCTGTCGTTCCGCGGTATGCTTTCGAAAAGCCACCATCAATGATCATGACTTTACCGTTACATTTGACAGGGGATTCACCCTCTTTTACGTGAACAGGCATATGCCCATTGATAATATGACCTTTTTCGATATCTACGCCAAATTCTTTGAGGATATTATTTACAACATCTTCTCTCTCTATCAGGCGGTAATAATGGTCTTTTCTCTCAATCTGCACTTCTTTATCGGCAATGAAATACCGCTCAAATGTCGCCATCTTTTCCTTGCCATAGACTGGGGAGTTCTCATTAGACCAGATATACCACATGATATCCTTTCCATATTCATGTTCTTCTCTGTTATCCTGCTCGTAATATCCCTTTCTTGCGTAGTACTCAAGCACATCATAAAGTTCTTTGCCAGAATACTGTTTGCTGCCAATCTTAACTTTACGGAAGTTTCCCTTCTCATCAAGCGGCACACAGCCATGATAGAGAAGATTGGAATTATAACAAAGATACAGACCGCCTTTATTAAATAGGAAACGGATATGTTCCTGTAACTTATCGCAGTTTAAAAAGTTCATGCAAAGGCGGTTCATCAAAGCTTCTTCTGCTTCGGAAAGTTCATATGGATTATTCGGGTCAATAGTAGGGAAGGATTTATCAAGAAGTTCATACTTCTTACCTTCTATCATAATGGTTCCTTCCTCGTAATCGATCTTATCAAGAAGGAGTCTTTTGTCCATATTAAACTCTGGCCTTCTCTTAATCACCTGTCCCTCTAACTTAAACTGAATAATAGCAATGGCTTTATGCATCTTCATATTGAGAGATACTTCTCTTAAATCAGAGTCTTCCTGTGCATGAACCCGGAAGCACTGACAAGGATCATTCGCATATGTTTCAATCGCAAAACTTGCGAGAGGGACAAGATTAATTCCATATCCGTCTTCTAATACATTAAGATTATTATATCTTGCTGAAAGACGAATGACATTGGCAATACAGGCTTTTTGACCAGAAGCCGCTCCCATCCATACCACATCATGGTTTCCCCACTGGAAGTCCACATTACTGTGTTCCATCAGGTGATCCATAATGATATGCGGGCCTGGGCCTCGGTCAAAAATATCTCCGATAACATGAAGCCGTGTGACAACTAACTTCTGAATAACCCCGGCAATGGCAACAATAAATTCTTTCGCTCTGTTTAAGCGGATAATCGTATCAAAGATTTCATTATAATATTCTTCTTTTTCTACAACACGGTTATTTTCACTCAAAAGCTCTTCAAGAATATAAGAAAAATCAGCCGGCAGACTCTTTCTAAGTTTTGATCTTGTATACTTGGCAGAGCTTTCCTTACATACCGCAATCAGGCGATGCAGGGATACCTTATACCAATCCTGAAAATCTTCTTCAGATAACTCTAACCGCATCCGCTCTACTTTCTGCTCTGGATAATAAATCAGAGCTGCCAGACTCTTTTTATCTCTGGCGCAGAGTGTATTACCAAAAACATCTTCTATCTTATTGCGAATGGCTCCTGAGCCAGTTTTTAAGATATGTAGAAATTGCTCGTACTCCCCATGTACATCAGAAACAAAATGTTCTGTCTCCTTTGGCAGATTTAGAATTGCCTGCAGATTGATAATCTCTGTACAGGCCTTTGCCACGCTTGGATACTGTGTTGCCAGACTCTGCAAAAACTTCAGGTTTAACTTTTCCATAATTAACCCCCTCTATGGAATTTTAACATTATATCGTTATTAAATATTTTTGCCTTATACTTTGTCTTTTGTATCTGTACTTCTTTACCGCATCTACCGTAAGTTGGACATACAGCTTGCAGGAATAATTTTCAAACACACTCTAGTTTCTACTTAATTCTCTTTCTGCTCTTCCGCAGCCGCTATCTCTCTCTTCTTCTGCTCAAGCTGAAGATAAGGACGCATCTCAATAAGCGGAGCTCCATTGTTACGGATATAGTCTTCTGTGATTGTAACTCGTCCGATATTATCATCCTTTGGAATTTCATACATAATATCAAGCATGAATTTCTCGATGATCGCGCGAAGTGCTCTCGCTCCAGTATCTTTTTCCATAGCCTTCTCCGCAATGGCTGTCAAAGCTCCATCTTCAAACTGCAAATCCACTTCATCTAATGCCAGAAGTTTCTGATACTGTTTTAATATTGCATTCTTAGGTTCTTTCAGAATATCAACCAGCATTTCCTTTGTCAAGGCATTTAATGTAAATATTATTGGTAATCTTCCAATAAATTCTGGAATCATTCCAAATTTACGGATATCTTCTACTGTAACATACTGTAACATGTTCTTTTCATGATCGTATTTGTCCTTAAGTTCTGCATGGAATCCGATAGAGGAATGCTGTGTCATTCTCTCTTTGATAATATCCTCTAATCCAGGGAATGCACCACCGCAGATAAAGAGAATATTTCTTGTATTCATTACAGCAGTCGGAACCATCGCATTTTTAGAGCTTGCACCTACCGGCACTTCTACCTCGCTGCCTTCTAACAGTTTTAAGAGTGCCTGCTGTACAGATTCTCCGCTTACATCACGGCTTGTCGTATTTTTCTTCTTTGCGATTTTATCAATCTCATCGATGAAAATAATTCCAGTCTCTGCTTTTTCTACATCATTATCGGCATTGGCAAGTAATTTAGAAAGCACACTTTCTACGTCATCACCGATATAACCTGCCTCTGTAAGAGAAGTTGCATCACAGATTGCCAGAGGTACATTTAACAGTCTTGCTAATGTTTTTACAAGATGGGTCTTACCAGAACCTGTCGGTCCGATCATAAGCATATTAGACTTATCAATCTCGATTTCATCCATCGTATTTGTAATGACACGTTTATAATGGTTATATACGGCAACGGACATTACCTTTTTCGCATAATCCTGTCCGATAACATACTCGTCAAGCTGTGCCTTAATCTGATGTGGCGCAGGAATATTCTTTAAAGTAAGCTTTGGTTCTTCCTTCTTATTTTTCTTCTTTTTCTTTTTTGCCTTTTTTGTCTTTGGCTTCTGGTTAGACATCGTTCCTGATAACAGATCTCCAAGATTCATATCTTTTAAATTGTTAAAGTCCATGTTGGACAGGTCAAGGAACTGGATGCCATTTTCACCACCAAATCCAGAATTAAAGGAATCAAAAGACTTCTGCATACAGTCAGAACAGATGCTTAAACCTGTCGGCATATGGATGAGCTTTGCACCTTGTTCTTCTGTACGATGGCAGACACAGCAGGACTCAAACTTGTTTTTCGGAGTATCGTCTTCCTCGTCTCCGTCATCTTCAATCTCATAATCCTCTTCGTCAATTTCTTCTGCATCGTCTTCTACAATATCGTCCGGTTCCTTTTTTTCATTAAAAATAACCTGTGCAGGAGCTTCTGCAAATACCATTTCTTCCTGTTCCTGATTTATCGTATTTTCCTTTTTCATGTTTGTATCTCCTGTCATTACCTCTCCGTACTCCTGCCTTTTAAGATTGCCTCGCCAAGCAGCATATCTTCCGGAGTTGTAATTTTCATGTTTTCGTAACTTCCCTTTATCATGCGGACGCCACGGATTCCGTAAGTTTCCATCACCATTCCGTCATCGGTTACAGAATCATCACCCGCTTCCATCATTTTCTGGTAAGCTTCTCTTATTTCTGCTGTCACAAAACACTGTGGTGTCTGAATCTGCCACATGGTGCTTCTCGGTGGGGTAGAAACTGCATAGCGATCCTCATCAACAATTTTTATCGTATCTTTTACCGGCATTCCCATAACACAGGACTTGTCTTTTTTCACCTGCTCAATGCAAAATTCAATCAATTCCGACGTGATAAAAGCTCTAGCGCCATCATGAATTAAAACATATCCCTCTTCTGGCATGGAACACAATGCCTTATATACAGAGTCATAGCGTTCTGCACCCCCGGTAATGATGCCGCTGACTTTTTTATAATCATACTTATCTAAAATGTTTTCCTGTGCATATTCTATTTCTCCCGGAGCAACTACAAGAATAATATCATCTACAGAACTTTTCTCAAATGCTTCTAAAGCATAGGTGATAACCGGCCGGTCTAAGAGAGTCATATATTGCTTTTGTATTTCTGAATGCATTCGGCTTCCTTTTCCTGCCGCAAGAACAATCGCTGTTACTTTTTCTTTCATGTACTCCCTCCTGTTTTTCAAATCTTTACCGTTACCGTTCTCCAATTTTTAAATTCGGCTTTGCATTTAAGTCCCAGCCATCACGAATACCTTTGATATACTCATAATATCCTGCCACACCGATCATCGCCGCATTATCTGTACAAAAAATTGGTGATGGATGATAGAATTCTATTCCATTTTTACGGCAGGCTTCTTCCATCTGCGCGCGAAGAGAAGAGTTTGAAGCAACGCCGCCTGCGATTGCTACCTTATTAATGCCAAGACGTTTTGCCGCTCCTACTGTATGTTCAGTAAGCACATCGGTAACGGACTGCTGGAAAGAAGCTGCCACATCGGCACGATTGACTTCCTCACCTTTCATCTGGCACTGATTTAAGTAATTTAATACGGCGGACTTTAAGCCACTGAAACTGAAATCATCCGGTGCATCAGTAATCTTTGCTCTTGGGAATGCAATTGCTTTTTTATTGCCTTCTTTGGCAAGCTTATCAATCTTTGGACCACCTGGATAACCAAGCCCGATTGCTCTTGCGACCTTATCAAATGCCTCTCCTGCCGCATCGTCTCTGGTTCGGCCCAGGATCTCAAACTGGCCGTAGTCCTTCACAATAACAAGATGGGTGTGTCCACCGGATACAATGGCACAGAGAAATGGCGGTTCCAGATCCGGATGCTCAATATAATTGGCGGAAACATGTCCTTCTATATGATGCACACCTACCAGGGGCAGATTTCTTGCATAGGCAATGGCCTTGGCTTCTGCCACGCCTACAAGAAGCGCGCCCACAAGCCCCGGCCCGTAAGTTACACCGATAGCATCAATATCATCCAGGGTGACATTTGCCTCGTCCAGCGCTTCCTGGATGACCTGGTTGATCCTTTCTATATGATTTCTGGAGGCGATTTCCGGTACAACGCCTCCGTACAGTTTATGGATCTCGATCTGTGATGAGATCACGTTTGATAAGACAGTCCTTCCGTTTTTTACAACGGAGGCTGCCGTTTCATCACAGGAGCTCTCAATACCAAGAATTAATGTATCTTTCATTTTTTTCAGTCCTCTTCAAAATTCAGTTCCACACTTTTACCGTCTTTTCCCGGCCATGCCTTCGGAAAGATCTCACGGACTGTATCCATGTAATCGTCCGGACGTACCAGAGACGGGCTGTAATGGGTCAGCCACATTTCCCCTACTCCCGCATCCCGGGCAAGGGTAGCCGCTTCACGAAACGTCATATGCTTGTAGCCTTTTGCCTTTTCGATCTTGTCATCTTCACCGTACATTCCCTCACAGATAAAAAGATCGGAACCTTTTGCATTACGTAAAATAGACTCTGTCGGTCTG
>ERZ857969.2663-NODE-2663-length-19881-cov-5.639463_pt1 | contig 19881 bp, 17 predicted proteins | sample MGYA00519864_ERZ857969 | MGnify/ENA primary metagenome ERZ857969 (study PRJEB31778, sample SAMEA3449382) | human gut metagenome | biome: human gut; feature: human-associated habitat; material: faeces | place: United Kingdom | collected 2010/2012 ... | reverse complement strand
AAGCAACGAAAGGAGCGGTTATACTAAGTTATGGAGCATTATGAAAAGAAAATCAGTTTCTTAGGAGAAAACATACAGACCATAAGAAAACACAGAGGAATGAAACAACAGGAACTTGCGGACAAAATCGGTATCAATATGCAGAGCCTTTCCAAGATTGAACGTGGCGTGAATTATCCTACCTTTGATACGTTAGAGAAGATAATGGACGTGCTGGGTGTAACGCCCAATGAATTATTGTCGGGAGAATGGAAGTATATTGACCACACCGAGCCCTATATCATGGATATTATCAAACGGGAACAAGACTTCAATGTTTCCTTAGATTACCTGTCTGAAAATGAATTTTTCGATGATGAAAAAGAATGCACATTTTACAAGGCATATAAACTCATACAGTATATCCATAACTACATTACCAATGAGGTTACGGAGTTGGAAGAACTTATGGAAATCAAGCAGTTGATACAGCGTCAAAAACTGGAACGCATGATAAAAGTGCATAAGGAAATGCGAGGGTTAGACCGATACAGAGAACAGCCCAAAGAGTATAAATACCATGACCCTTATGATGATTGGATATTTCGTCAGCTTGCGGATATAGACAACAGAAACAACATTCCCGACACTTCTCCACAAGTAGACTTCAATGAAGCAGACTATGAAGATTATCTAAAGGCGAAATGGAACAGAGGTCTTTAATTTCCTCTTGCATGGAAGATACAGCAAACAAAAAGCCCAGTAAAGAGTGCAAAGCACCACCAATGGTGGCAAGGCTCTTGACAGGGCTTTTCCTTTTCTGTGGTGGGTAGCCAAGAGGAAGAAAGGGATAAAAGCTAATTTACGATAAATCAGACAAAGGCGACGCAGGTTTCGCAATACGAGCTTGTGCTACATAAGGATAGCAACTGGAAGATTGTAAGGTAACAAGTTGAATAAAGACTTGCATGTTGCTTTTTAGTAGTATGCAAGTCTTTTTATGAAAATAATTTTTAAAAATTATTGCCAAGAAGCATTTCTTAGTTTAGTATTTAACCGTAAGGTTAATTAACTTTTTGATTAAATGAAAGGGGTGTGAGTGTGGGAAGTGTTTTTAAAGCTATTAGTGACCCAACTAGACGAGAAATTTTGAAACTATTGAATGAGAAAGATTTAAGTGCTGGAGAAATAGCGGAACATTTTGACATATCGAAACCTGCTTTAACAAAACATCTGAATATCTTACGAGAAGCAGAGTTAGTTAGTTCAGAAAAGCAAGGAAACTTTGTCATTTATTCAATCAATGTAACAGTACTTCAACAAGCATTGTCTGGATTTATGTCTATTTTTGGAAAAAAGGAGTGATTTAGAAATGAAGAAATCAATTTTTATTTTAGATATATGTATATTTGGGTTATCTATCACAGCACTTCTGATCGCCTTTTTCAATAATTTAAGCAATGTTAATTTTCTTATAGGAGCAGGTTTGATTAGTTTAATGGGTGTTGCGCAAACGAGAATGGCAGTTATTACAAATTTATCTAAAGATAATCCAAAAGTGAAAACAATGCGTCGTATGAATAGATTGACGGTAATATTGGCAGTTGCACTATATTTTGTTCCGCTAATAGATAATGATTTCATCGTCAACATTCCAACATCATTTATTTTTGTGGTTACCATTATGCTTTTTACTGGAAATGTTTCAACAAAACTTCCTTTAAATAAGTATATGGGATTACGATTACCTTGGACAACGACAGATGAAAAGACATGGAAAATTGCGAATAGATTATTAGGATATATTACATTTCCATTAGTTTTCATTATGTTGATTTTATATTTTATAACAGAGCAATCAGAGTTGGTTTTGTTCATTGGGCTTGTTATTTGGGTTGGAATTCCTACAATTTATTCTTTTATCAAACAAAAAAAAACAAATTAGGAGAGTGAACTATGATTAAAAAAATATTAAAAGATGTCTTAGGAGAAAATTTTACTGAGAATAATGAAAAGTATGCTAAAATCAATTTTATTATTGTTATTCTTATGTTTTTGGTTTCCGCAATTATGTTATTTTTCTTACCGGAGAAGATAAATATTTTGCATAATGGAGATACCTATTATCCTATCCCTAGTATTTTGGGAATATGGCTTGTTCCTGTTATTTCTTTGGTACTGAATTTTACTTTTATCAAGCAAAAAAAGTTATCATCATTAAATAGTATTATCATGGGATTACTTCTCATTGGAAGTACCATATATTATATTACTTTGATATAGTAAAGGATAAGACCAATGAAAAAAACACTTAACATCATTCTATTTGGAAGAAAAAAATCATATTTTGTCAAATGTACATTAACTTTAATTGGACTGTATCTAGGTGTTTTGTTTTGGTATTTTAATGTGGATTATCTAGGACAGCCAATACAAAATGCTTTAGTATTGGCTGTTTGTAGTTTGATTTGCATATCTGTTCTTGTAGCTTTGTATCGAATTCCAGAACAACTATGTGTAAATTCACAGATAGAAAAGTTACTATATTTTCCTGTTAATCCTACAAATATTATTTATATGGTTATAATTCGATTATTTAAAATACAAATATTGTCATTTATCTGCTGTTTTTTATCAAGTATATATTTTTTTAAGTGGAATATTTTACCGTTAATTTTAACTACCATATTATGTGCTTTGATATTGATAATAATTGATTTATTTATCTTTTCAATTTCTATTGTTATATCGACAGTTAGTGAAAAATATTGCGGATATATTTTACTTACTTTTCAATATGGTGGTTTTCTTTTTATAATATGGGGGATTGTACGTTTACTTATATTTGCATTTGAAAAACCGCTGATGATAAATGGAATATACCATCTTTTTGAAAATAATTATTTGATAAGTGTTCTTATTTTTATAATGATTATATTTCTGAGTTATATATATACTATCAAAATAAGTGCATCATATTTTCTTAGGTGTTACCATTATTTAAATTGTTTTACCAAACCTAGATTTCATGCAAATATATCTAAGTATTTTAACAAAAATCCATATATTTTGAATGAATGGTGTCGAGTTTCAAGAAATAAGGAATTACTTTTTTACTCTAATTTAAAAAGTGTGATAACTGTGTATCTTTTGGTAAATCTTTTTTCAAAAAGAATATCTGGAAGTTATATAGAAATTCAAAGTGTACTAAAAATTCTTGTAATGGTATTATGCTGTGCTATGAATACAATTTCCAGCACATCATATACCAGTGATAAAAATATCTCATATTATAACCTATTTCCAGTCAAAAACAGTAGGATATTCTTTTCTAAGGTATTGATAAGCTCTGTTTTGAATGAAATTGTCATCATTTGTGCATGGATTGTTTGCAGTATTGGTAAAAATGGGCTATTTTTTGATATATCTTTATTGCTGTATGGTACATTTACGAATATACTTTGCTCTTTTATGGGAGTGTACTTTGATTATAAAATGCCCAGAATTGAGATCACACCTAATACATTATTACATGGGAATATGAGCAAGATATTTGTTTTAGTCATGATTGTGGCTTTAACAATTTTAGAAATGTATTTTTGGAAAAAATTTTCCTTTGTTAAATTTTCTATTGGATTATCAATGATGAATATCTTGATTTTATTATTGATAGGTGTGGTTATGTATATGAAAAGAGGTCTTTCAGATGATAGAAATAAATAATTTAAGTAAGTCTTATGGTATAAATAAAATTTTTGAAAATGAGAGCATTACTTTAACTAATTCCTGTATATATGCTTTAGTAGGGGTAAATGGTATTGGAAAATCGACTTTTTTAAATTCGATTATCCAACCTAGCACATTGGATAAAGGAAGTGTAAAAATAGATGATATTCCTTCTACCGATTTTACAGCAAAATATCACTATGCTTTTGTTCCAGATACAAAGGATATGTTTTTAAATTTGACTGGAAAAGAATATTTACAATTTGTTAGTGAACTTTATAATCAAAAAGAAAAGTTTGATGAACTGCTTGCTATCTATATACCAAAATTGAAGTTGGAAAATTCATTAGAACAAACTATTTCCAGTTATTCTCTTGGAATGAAACAAAAAATATATCTTGCAGGAGCTTTCATGTCAAATGCTCAAAACATTATTTTGGACGAACCGTTTAATGCGATTGACCCAGAAAGTACTTCCATTATCAAAAAAATATTATTTGATTTAAAAGATACTGGAAAAATGATTTTATTTTCTGTTCATAATTTAGATTTAGTATCAAATTTCTGTGATAAAATTATTTTTATAGATAACAGACATAGCATTTTTGAGTGTAACAACCCACAAAACTTTGATGTATTAGAAAAAATATTTTTTGACAAATGTGTAATAAAAAAATAAATTTAATGACTTAGTGCTAGAATACTGGGAGAATTTTATGAAATGAATGAGAAAGAACTAACTTCTAGTTTTAAGGCTCTCTCTTGCGAAACTAGAAGAAAAATTATTTACCTTTTAAAAAGTAAATGCTTATGTGCCGGAGATATAGCCAAACATTTTGAACTCACTGGAGCTACTATTTCACATCACTTAAAAGTATTAGCAGAGGGAAATTTGATAACATCTAAAAAAGTGGGTTTAGAGATATACTATTCTCTCAACATTGAAAAATATAATGTATTGAGTAGGTGGTTTCAATTTCTGAATGATATAGAAAATTTCAAAGAGAAAGGGATAAAATGAACACTCCAAAATATCTAGAAATTGCAGAATTGCTTAGAATAGATATATTTGTAAAACATGCAAAAGAAAATCAACTAATTCCCGGTATCAGAAGATACACTCAGATTTACAATGTCAATCCAAAGATTGGATTATTCTGATGTGGAATTTGAAAATATGATAACAGAAGAAGTTATAAAAAGGTAGGTGTTCTATTATGATTGGACTTAAAAAACGAGATATAAAAAGGCGTTAAAGTTTGAAATCAAATGAAGTAATCAACGGAATAAACAAAGAAAATATAGGGAGATGCACAGTTATTTGTGCTATCTCCCTTAGTCGTTTTATCATCACATCAAGGCTCATTCAATCGTGGTAAATCTGTGGTAAAATGAGTATTTCCTATACCTCAAAATGTTTAAAAGTGTAGTGTTTATGCGGATAATCTAAAATTAAATATAAAATTTTGATAAAAATTATAGATAAATTAATACTATTCTTATTGATCATATAAAACACATTTAAAATAGTTTTGCTTAGTTTGCATAATAGGATGTAATCAAATAATAATGCTATGATATAGATTACGTATAATTTTCCTAGATAATATGTTGGACAGCTCATTAAGACTATATTTAACTTATTGAAAAATTAAAAGAAAGATGGAAGAATTAAAAATTAACTTAATTCTAGGTAAAAACTATGCAAATTACTAATACAACAGATTATGCACTTCGTATCATTGATTATTTATCTGAAAAAGGAAATTTAGCTACAGAAGCAGAATTAGCTGATAATTTAAAGATACCAATTAGAAATATTTCAAAAATAATGAATATTTTAAAAAATAACAATCTAATTAATTCTGAAATGGGATTTAATGGTGGCTATTCTCTTGCTAAGAATCCTGAAGGGATAAGTTATTTTGATGTTATATCTGCAACTGAGTCTTCTATGAACTTGAATAAATGTTTAGAAAGAAATGGCGTTTGTTCAAGAAATTGTATAGAGACGTGCAATGTAAGGAAAGTATTATTAAAAGTTCAAGAAGATATTAATCAAAATCTTAAAAACATTACTTTTGAAAATTCATTTAATCAATCTGAAATCATTGAAAAAAGATATTTATTATTAAAAGTTGACCTAAACAGTTTAGATATGAATATTATTAGTATCAAATCTAAATTTAGTGATTTGTTTAATAACTATATGACATATGATGAGTTTTTATATAAATTTATCAATCATTGTGTTTCTAAAGAAGACAGAGATAGAGTAAAATCTTTTCTAATTGATTTTAAGAATAGTGAAAAATATTATCAAGATTCAAAAGTAAAATATCGCTCAGAGGATGGAAAAACATGGATGGATTTAGACAAGCATATAGATGATACGCAAATGGTATTGATGTTTAAATCATATGAGTACATTTATGAAAATCAAGACAAGACGAATATTTCTTATTTACAACAAGACATGATGATTGTCAATGAATTTTGGGATATGGTATCTTTATTAGAAACTGTGTTAGCTCATAATAAATTAGAAGATCATGAAAGCTTTCATAATATTTCTTTCTTTACAGAACAAATATACAAGGAATTACAATTAAATTTTCCAGAATATGGCATATTGGATAATGAAATTGAAAATATTTCTAAACTAGCAACTATTCATGATATAGGGAAAATATCTACGCCTTATGAGGTACTTAATAAAAAAGGAAAACTGACAAAAGAAGAAATGGATATAGTAAAAAAACATCCTGTAGATGGAGCTAATATGGCATTAAAACTACCGAAATGTAATTCAACAAAAAAACTAGTTCATTATGCTTATAATATATGTTTGTATCATCATGAAAGATATGATGGTCATGGCTATCCTAAAGGTCTTAAAAGTGATGACATTCCTCTTGAAGCTCAAGTTGTTGGTCTTGCGGATGCCTATGATGCATTAATCAGTGAAAGACCATATAAAAGAAAAATTAATCATGGTGAGGCTGTGAGAATGATTGTTAATGGTGAGTGTGGAAGTTTTTCACCAAAAGTTATTCTTTCGTTTATTATTGCTTCTATGAATAAAACATGGATTGAAAAAGTAAGTAAATAATTTAAATATTAAAGAGTAATCTAATTTTGTAAATTATGATTGCTTTTTTTATTACATTGCTTTTTACACATAGTTTACAAAAAATGTATGAATTCTTTTCCTATTCTGTGCATTATAAAAAGATTGTGAATATATTAGAATACTATCAAGAAATAATTATTATTTAAGATAAATTTTGCAATTTTATAAAAAAGCCGATATAAGAGGTAGCGTATAACTAAATCATCAATCACTTTATTGTAGAAAAACGAAGATATCTAAAATTTTAAAAGTTTCCTAGTTTCAGGAAGTAAGGTGATTTGTTTGTTAAACAAATTTAAAAAAATAATTTGTATAGACATAATGGTTTGGGTATGTGTTATCTCTTTGTTTTTACAAACTGTTGTTGTATATGCGTTAAATTCATCTGATGATTCAATTTCAAAGGAAACTATTGTTGAAAATAACACAAGCTCACAATCAGATGATTCAATAGATATCAGTGATATTTATGAAAATAATGTAATAAAAATTTATAATACAAAACAGCTTCAAGCAATTGGCTCAAATTCAATTGTTACATCTACAGATAATGATGAAAGTAATTACGGTACTGGTCAACAAATTTCAGTAAATGATGAATATATAACATATTCTCTTTCTTCCAAGTATCAACTTATGAAAGATATTTCATTAAATGGAAATGACATATGGACTTTACCAAGCGACTTTACAGGCACATTTAATCATGGAACTGTAGATGAAAATTCAACATTGTATGATTCATCAACAGATACAATCTTTATTTATAATGATTATCAATTAAAAATTATTCAATCGGATAATTCTGAAAATGAACCTGTCATGTCTCAAGATATGTTACCAGAGTGTGTTGGGATGGGACAACCTGTTTATTCAGATAATAGTTCTAATTATCTAACTTATAGCAAATCACATAACTATGTGTTATCGAAAAACTTTACAGGTGAGATGCCAGAAACTAAAGCAAATCAAATATCAAATATAAGTACTGAAAATTGTGAAGGACGAGATTTTAATGGTCAAGTTGTTAAAACAATCGGTGACAAAACTTATATTCTTATTGGTAATGAAGAACAGTTAAGAAAAATAGGATCTGGTGTAACTGTTTATGGTGCTGTTTATCAAGTTTATTTACATGCTGCCAAATGGTATGTAGATGAAGATGAAAATGGTAATCCGATAATGCTATACGGTGGAGATGCCGATTTAGAAAAATCTCAAAATGGTAATGAAGATTTTGGATTTGGAGAAAAGAATATACATAAAGAGGATAAAAAATTAAGTAAATATAGTTCACATTTATATGCATGGGGAAGATGTGGAGTCAATCAATCTACTGGTGAAATTGATCCAACATTGGATATAGATAAAGCTACTAATCAAAAATATTCTTCAAATGCTAATTACATTATCTTTAGAAATATTGATTTATCTAGTGATAATTGGACACCGTTGATGTTCCAAGGAACAATGATTGGTTCAAAGAGCGATGGTAAATCAACGTTATGGAATAATGATACTAGCGTTACGGATTATAGCAAAGCAACTGATTTAAATATAGGAGACAAACCAGTTATTTCTAATGTGAATGTTAGTCAAACATCTGAATTGGATGTTGGAGAACAAATGGGAGTTGGTTTCTTTGCCACATTATCAAATGAAGCAAGTGACAGTGATTTAGGATTGAGCAAAGGAACTGTAACAGTAAAAAACCTTAAATTCAATAAAATAAATGTTGATAATGAAACAACAAAAACAAAATTTGATCAAACGTTAATAAGTGGATTAACTTCAACTTTAGGATTAACATTAGGAGCACTATTAGATGGATTAACATGGTTACTTACTTTTGGAACTGTTGATGCTGGATTAAGAGACACACTTAGCAGTATATTAAATGCTCGTAAGGATGACCCAACAGCTTTAGCTACGGGATGTTTTGCAGGTCGTGTAGTTGGGGATGTAGCAATATCTGACTGTGAACTGGATGATGTGAAAGTAACAAATGCCAATAGTAATACAGGTGGATTTATTGGATATATTTCAGGAAAGACGGAGTATGATGGTTTATCAAAAGGATTAGGTGGAACGGCTACTCTATTGGCAAATATTTTAAATGTGATTCCTGGTCTTGGCTTAGGTGATTTGATTACTATTCTTTTAGGAAACGCTATTCCAGTAGATAAATTGATTCCTACAAAGTATATCAATGCTTATGTTGAAAATTGTTCAATCAATAATTTAACAGGAAATATAGGAACAAATAATGATAAGATTGAAAATTCTGGTGGATTTATCGGTCAACAAAAAGGAACTGTCGTAAAAGATTGCCAAATTACAAACAGCAACTTCAATGTCAAAGCTAATAATTATAGTGGCGGATTTGTAGGATTAGCTAGAGATGATGTCATAGAAGGTACTTTATCGGGTGCTTTAGATATAGAAACTCAATTGCCTAAAATGAATCCTGAAAGTTTGTTTTTAAATTGTTCAGTATCTGCGAGTGATTTGACAATTTCGGGCAATGGATATCAAGGTGGTTTTGCTGGAGCAATGGCCAACACGTCGGCTATAAATTGTAATGTTAATATTAGTGATAAATTAGCGGTATCTTCCGGTGGAGATAATTCTGGTGGCTTTGCTGGAATCGCAACAATTGGATGGGCTGCTGATTTAGGAAAAGGTGATACGAAAGATAACTTATTAGGTGGAGTTGTTGACTTAGTTGTGAAACTTTTAAGCAGTAATCAAAATGCAACATCATCATTACTTTCTCTTGCTGGTGTGAGTCCTTCTCATATATTAGGATGTCAAATAAATGCTCCATGCAGTGTTGAAGGAAAAAATTACACAGGCGGATTGATAGGCAGAGGTGATGGTGTTTATCTTACAAAATCTAATACCGATAATTTAAGTAAGGTTTCATATTTTAAAAATAATATCTTATCAATGGATGGAATCGAAGAAAAAAATATCATTATTAATGGTTTGAAATCCGTGGATGGTGAAAATTGTGTTGGTGGTATTTCTGGCTCAGTGGGAACAGCAAGTGTAGCAGGACTTTTAAATACAACTTTAGGTGTTGCAGAATATTTAGGATTTAATGCTAATTCTATTTCACTTACTGGTTCTACAGAAGGTATAACTATTGGTGGTAAAGGAAAAAGAGTTGGTGGTGCTTTTGGTGAAGCAATCGGTGGTTCTATTAGTTCGGTTACAGTAACAAATTTAAATAATATTTCAGGAGAAAATATTGTAGGTGGATTTATAGGCGTATCTGGTCCAGGTGATCTTGCAGGAACTGATAATGGTTTGACAGTAAATCTTTTAGGATTAAATTATATTTTAAAATTAAGCAATCTTCTTTCTTTGGGGCAAGCAGTTGAAGTCAATATAGATTCTTCGTCTGTAAGTGGTATTAATTCTGGATTTACTGTAGTAGCTACGGGATCAAGAGAAGATAATTCAACAACTGATTATGTAGCAGCTGGATTTGTTGCTAAAAGCAATAGTACAAAAATAAATGATGCAAAAGTTAATAATTTGAAAACAGTAACTTCTACAGATGATGGAGGTTACTCTGGCGGATTTATTGGTATTTCAAAAACAGGCGGTTTAGCTGAAGTTGGAGATGAAACAGAAATAAAAAAATTGATTTCGGCTAATGGATTATTAAATGCTGTAGGATATTTAATTCCGTCATATCAACAATGTTATGTAAGTTATGTAGATAATGGTGGTGTACGAGGAGATATTGCAGGAGGATTTGTTGGAGATTTCCAAAGTGGTATTGTAGAAAATGATGAAAATAATGCTTATGCAATACAAAATATTTCGTATGTTAAAGGAAAAACTTATGCAGGGGGCTTTGGTGGAAAGGTTTATTCTGGAGCTTTAGCGGATTCGACAAAAGGAATAAGTATTTTAGGCGGGTTAGCAGATTTGAATATTCAAATATCTGATCTATTGAGTTTAATACACGTTTATATTCCTATTATTAAAAATGCAGGTGTTCAATCTAATGGATTGGTTGTTAGCTGTGATACATATAAGTCAACGGATTTAAATTCTGGCAGTGCAGGCGGATATATTGGTTATGGTAGTGCTGTAAGAGTTTCTAACAGTAGTGTCAATAAGTTAAAACACACTACAGTGAAGACACCTGTTAAAAATATTAATGATACAGACAGTTCTTCTTATTTTGGAGAATCTTCAAGCTATGCCATCTCAGCACCTAAAAATGCTGGAGGCTATGTAGGAAAATTAGATATAGGTTCTACAGCATCTGTTGGTGGTGGATTGAAGGCATTAGGAACAAATTTAAATTTGGCAAACATTTTATCAGCCTTAGATGTAACAGCTTCTAAAATTGAAAATTCAGATGTAATTGGTGCAGTTGGTGGTTTTTCGGTTAAAGCAAATGGTTTGGATGAAAATAAAACAATTGGAAACGCTGGTGGATTTGTTGGAACCGACTATGGTTCACAAATTCAAAATAGCAATGTTAATAATTTTTCTTACATCATCGGTCAAGAAACAGCTGGTGGTTATGCAGGAAATATTCAACCAGGAAGTGTTGCAGATGTATTAGGTAAAACGGAAATCTTAAAAGGATTAATTTCAGTAGATAGTTTAACAAGTGTGTTGCAATCATTTATTCCTATGATTTATAACTCTCAAACTACTTGTATTCCTTGTGGTGGAGCAGTTCGTGCAGATGCCATAAGTAATGAATCATTAAAAGGATGTGCAGGTGGTTAGGTAGGATATAACCTTGGTGGGCGTATTGAAGGTAATTCTACAAGGGAATGGAATGGTGAAATACCTACAGTTCAAAAAGAATGTGCAGTCTATAGATTAAGAGCTGTTTATGGATATGAATATGCTGGAGGATTTAGTGGCAGAACGGATTGTGCCAATACAGTTGATACGGGAAATATCAGTGTTCTTTATGGACTCATTAATTTAGATAATCCGTTATCGGCCTTGAGTGCTGTTTATCCAACTGAAACGAATACAGCAACTTATGGACCACTTCGAGGTTTAACAACTGAAGTATGGAATTCTTGGGTAAAAGCAGTAGGAGTCAATGGTGCTTATGGTAAAAAATTCCAAGAACTTGGAGAAGTTGATAATCAAGACGAGTTAGATAAAATTATTGATCAATATGCCTATGGCTATGAAGTAAAAGCTGGAAGAACAAATGCTGGTTCAAACGATTATCAAGGCGGTATTGCTGGTGGTTATGTTGGTCAAATGAATGGAGGAGAAGTAACTTTTGCTAATGCTAGAGATTTAAAAGATGTTACGGCTTTAAAAAGCAGTGGTGGTTTTGCTGGTGAAATGATTTCAGCAGGAGTTGCGAATGTTGGAAATGTAAACTTAGAAAAGAAATTAAATGTGATAGGCTCACTTCCAATATTGCAAAGTTTCATTCCTGTGGTAAAAACTTCGTCTGTTATAGGTTATCAATCAGGAGCAACAATATCTACTACTGGAACTGATTTTGATAATGATGAAGGCAACAGTGGTGGTTTTGTTGGAAAAGTTGTTGGTGGAAAAATACAGGGAACACAAGATCAGTATTGTTTGGCTGATCATTTAAAAGTAATCAATGGAAGTCAAAATGTCGGTGGCTTTGCTGGTAATATTCAACCAGGAAGTGCTGTAACTTTGAATACTTCATCCAATACAGGATTATTATCAAAACTACTTAAGTATTTATTAGGCAATGCAGGAGATCTTGCCAAAGTATTGAATGCGACTCTTTCAATAGTTGATTATGCCAAGGTGGATGCATGGAATGATTATGGATTAAGTGTTAACGGTTCATATACATTAGAAAACGATGAAACTACAAAATATGCAAATCAAGCAGGTGGTTTTGTAGGTAATGCGGGAGGAGCAATTTTTGGTGATAAAGATGCAAATTCAGTAAGAGTTGAGGCAAATAATATTAGAAATGTTGTTGGTGGAAGACATGTTGGTGGGTTCTTTGGATTAGCTGATGTTTCTTCTGTTGCTCAAGTTGGAAATGATGATTCTGATCAAATTCTAAATCTGATTAAATTAGGAAATATTGATGTATTAGATGCCTTTAGAACTTATGTTTATCAAGCAAAAGTAACTGGATCAAATGATAATGGACTTTCAGTATGTGCAAATGATGAAAGTCAGGAAGGAACATTGGACAGTAAAGTACAGACAGGAAATGCAGGTGGATTTGGTGGAAGCTTGCTAGATGGTTCGGTAAAAAATTCGAGTGTTACTAGATTAAATAAAGTCAAAGCTAAAAACTATGCCGGTGGTTTTGTTGGTCACATGGGAAAGAGTGGTGTGGTTGATTTAGATGAAGCTGGTGTTGGTACAGGGAAATTATTAAATGCCACAGCGGGTGTCTTAGATATTTTTGGTTCTCATAGTGACAACTGTTCAGTTATTGGTATTCCAGTTGGATTTACTATTTCAAGTGAAAGTGGTAATGAACCTATTTCTGGTGGTTTTGTTGGTTATGCTGATTTAGGAAGAATGAGCAATTGCAATGTAGAAAACATAAAGAAAGTGGCTAGTGATCAAATAGCAGGAGGCTTTGTTGGTAAAACAAGTTTTGAATACTTAGCTGATATTGACTTAGGTTCTAGCTATTTATTGGATCCGATACTTTCAATCGTCAATAAACTTCTAGATATTCTATATGTGGGAGATTTAGAAAATGTTGGCCTTATAGATATCAATTTAGGTTCACTATTAAAATTACAAGTTTTAGCTAAAGGAAATGCTTTATCAGTTACTTTGTTAGGATTAACTATTTCAGTAGCACTTGATAAAGATAGAGGAGATGGAACAAGTGACCTGGCAAAAATAACAATTGGTGATTCTTATATAGAAATCCCATGTTCAAATATTGATGGAAATCATATTGCTGACAGTGAGAAAGAAAATATTAAAGTAGGACTTATCAAATCAAACAGAACAAAAGTAGATGGATGCTCGATAACAGGTATTCATGATGGATATGATGTTTTTGGTGGAAAAGCAAATGATTCACATGATGGAAGTGAAGAAAATGGTCAAGCAGGTGGATTTATTGGTTATAACAATGAAGGATTGATTGAAAACAATGAAATGTATTTAGCTGATACGATTAGAGGAACAAGCAATCAAATAGGACCTTTTTCTGGAACAACGTCTTTAAATTCTAGTTATGACTTTAATACAAAGAAGAATATTGAAGGTAAAGATAATACGTACAGGATTTATAGAACAAGAAGTGATTCCTTGATTGATATTATAAAAAATTCATCTTTGTATAGTAAAAAGGATTCAGATTTTGATAATTGGAACGTCTTCAAAATAAGCCATTATGATAAGGTACAAAAATATGATGACTTAAAAGATGCCAAATTAGCAAATGAAACAGAAAGTGAAACCGTTGATTTAAATGCCTATGTCTCTCCAGCAAAAGCTGTATTGATGGATGATACAGAAGTATCTGATAACGAAGATGGTACGACACCTGTCCCTTCAGATACACAAGATCCTTGTAATGAAAAGATAAACATTACTATCAATAAGCTATGGAAAGATTTAAGTGATAAACAAAAAGAACGTCCAGATACGATTACAGTGACGTTAACAAGAACATATATGAAAGGAAGTGATGAAATATCAGAGAAAGTAGGGGATTATACTTTATCAACTAATGATGTAACTGATTCTAAAAATACCTGGCAAACAGTTATTAAAGGATTAGATGCCTATACAACATTAGATGATGGAAGTAAAGCTTATTATACTTATTCAGTTACAGAGTCTGAAGTAGAAAATTATATAACATCTATTGAAGAATCTGATGATGGATATACGTTTACGATAACAAATAAAGATATGCCTCTTTTACCAGATTTAGGTGGAAAAGGAACAATGTTATTTGTTTTAGTAGGTATAGTAGGTGTATTAGCAGTTTTGTTATCGTACAAAAAAAGTAAAAAAGCGAGAAATATTAAAGAATAGAGGAATATGAAAATGAAAAACAAATTAAAGAAAGTAGTAGCATATGTACTTTCATTTATGATGCTATTTACAATGTCAGCAATGAATATTGGTTCAGTATCTGCTGCAAGTACAGGCAGTATCACTGTTCATACTGGTAAACATGATGTAAATGGTGTTAATTTCAATGCTTACAGATTAATGGATGCAACTGTATCAGGAAATAAAGTAAGTTATTCAATTAGTTCTAATTTTACAGGATTTTTCACAGAAGAATTACTTAATGGGACAACTGGTGATGATATAGATATCAAAGCTTATAATTATATTAAAGCGAATGTTTCTACAACAGACTTTCAAAATAAGTTAAAAACATATATTGAAACAAATCAAATAAGTGCTGGTGGTGCAGCAACAGGAACAACAGCTAGAAAAGAATATACTATTAATGGATTGGCATATGGATACTATGCAGTTATTCCTTCTGGTGAAGGATATACTCCTTCTTTTACAACAGTAAAATCAAGTGCGGCAGTTGATGTTTATTTGAAAGGTAAAACACCTGATCCAGAAAAGACAATCAATAATAAAAAATATGATTCTGCACAAGTTGGCGATACTGTAGATTTCAAGGTTGAATCAATGGTTCCAAACATGACAGGATATAATCAATATTATTATATTTTTAAAGATACTATGACTGAAGGTCTAACAGTATCAAAATCCACATTAAATTTAGTAGTTAAAATTGGTGGTACCGTAGTAAACACTAGTGAATATACTTTAACAGTAGATGAAACAAATAGAACATTTACAGTTACATTCAATAATTTCTATACTAATCATGCTAAAGACGCAAATGAATCATTAACATTTACATATTCAGCAGTTGTTAATGAAAAAGCAATCAATGATACAAATACATCTACCAACAAAGCAGAAGTTAGTTATGGTAATGACCCAGATCATTTAACAACAGGAGCCCCAAGTGAAGTTAAAGTGTTAACTCATACATTAAAAATCAATAAAGTTGATGAACAAAATAAACCATTATCTGGCGCTGATTTTGCTTTATATAGAAATAATGTTGATAGTGTTAAATTAAAATTTGTTGATGAAGGAAATGGAACTTATAGAATTGCTACAACAGATGATGAAACTACTACTGATACATTAGTTTCTCCTGAAGGAGGAGTTATTACTGTAAAAGGATTATCAGAAGGACATTACGTTATTGAAGAAACAAAAGCACCTGATGGTTATGCAAAATTAAAAAATACAATTAATAAAACAATTAGTGTAGATGAAAATGATCCACAAACAGTAACTGTTGAAGAAAAAGTTACAAATAAAACAGAATCATGGTTACCAGAAACTGGTGGTATGGGTACAGTTATCTTTACAGTAGTAGGGGTAGTTGGTGTGTTAGTTATTCTTTCAACTTACTTTAAAAAAGGTAAAAAAGAAGAAGCTTAATTGAATTATTAATTAAAGTATCTCATAGATATTAAATGTATGAAAGATATATTAAGAAAAATCAAATTATTTGATGTTATTAGAGCTATTTTATTAGTGTTTTTCCTAGGTGTATTGCTTTATCCAACAGTAAGTGATTACCTAGGAAGAATACATAGCTCGAAAGCTATAACTTCTTACAATGATGAAGTTAAAGGAATAGATAAAGCTACAAAAAATAAAATGTTAAAAGAAGCACAGGAATATAATCAATCATTAGTAAATACTAAATTATATGATCCATTTTCTACAACAGGTAAACCAAGTGAAGAATACATGAATTTGCTTAATGTTTCTAGTGATGGCATGATGGCTTATCTACAAATACCTAAGATTGATGTGAAGTTACCTATTTATCATTCAACAAATAATGGTGTTTTACAAAAAGGTGTGGGGCATATGGAAGGTTCTTCTTTGCCTATAGGTGGAACAAGTACGCATGCTGTTTTATCTGGGCATAGAGGATTACCAAATTCAAAGCTGTTTACAGATCTTGACAAGATGAAAGTTGGAGATATTTTCTATATTTCTGTTCTAGGTGATACGTTAGCTTATGAAGTAGATCAAATTAAAACAGTATTGCCCTCTCAAACGGATGATATAGAAATTGTAGATGGAGAAGATTATGTTACTCTTGTTACATGCACACCTTATTCCGTTAATACTCATAGATTGCTTGTAAGAGGAAAAAGAACAGATTATAAAGAAGCGATAAAGAAAACACCGAATGAGGTCAATAATGGTATACATATTCCTTATGAGGTAAAATTAGCATTTTTAAGTTTTATTATTATAGGAATTATTATATTTATTTGGAGGAGGCGATAACATGATAAATGCAAAAAGAATGTTTATTCTTGTATTTACCTGCTTATTGTCTCTTTCAATTAATAATGTTTATGCTCAAAATCATGATTCTTTAACGATTCACTGTCATTATTTAGATGTACACAACCATATTTCTAATATTACTCAAGATCATATTGCGTTGATAAAAATAGCTGATTATGATGGTAATGACTATCAAGTTTTAGATAAATACTCTAAACTTGTTACAATTAAAAAAGATATGTCAGCTTCTGAACAAAATGGAGTTGCTACTAAATTGATGGATTATATTCAAAAAAATAATATTGATTATGATGAAGAATTAATAACCAATCAAAGAGGAGAAGCTACTTTTAGAGATTTAGACTATGGAATATATATAATCTATGAACATAATGAAAGTGAATTTGCATATAAGATGGAACCTTTTATTATTCCAATCCCACTTCTTGAAAAAGAAGATGACGGATCATATGAAGAGGATTATGATGTAGATGTTGAACCGAAGTATTCAAGAATAAGACCTGGAATTGATGAAGAACCAGATGATAAAATTCCTAGTAATGATGAGAATTTTAAGAAAGAAAAAAATTTCAGTCAAACATCTAATTACAAGGATAATCAAAAATTAAAAACAGGAGATTATTATAATCCTGAATATTGGTTATTACTTATGATTATGTCTATTATAATATTTATCATGTTTCATAGGGAAAATATTAGACATTAAAATTTTTAAGATTATGTAAAGGAAAATTAAATTATATCCTCTTTTTTTGTTTATTAAATTATAAATTTAAATTTGAAAGCATAGACATTAAATGATATAATTTGCCTATAATAGTATGGGAGGGATTTTTATGGCAAACCTACGAGAAACAATTAGACCATCCGCAGATTTAAGAAATCATTATAATGAAATTTCTAAACAATGTAGAGAAGAAAAAGAAGCGGTAATCATTACTGTACATGGTAAGGGAGATACAGTATCTCTTTCTTTTGAAGAATATCAAAATATGAAGGCTCATATTGAATTATTAGAAACGCTTGCTGAAGCTGAAGATGATGTAAAAAATGGACGAGTTGCTCCTATAAATGAAACATTTGATGATTTAAGAATGATATTAAAAGGTAAATAATATGAAATATAATATTATTCGAACAGATAAGGCAGATGAGGGAATTAGACATACTGTTTTATATCTAGCAAATCATTTTGGTAATGAATTTGCTTTAGAAAAGTTAGATTATATTGAAAACACTATCTTGCTTTTAGAAGATAATCCCTATATTGGAACATTGCCTAGATATGCAGTGTTAAAAAGACAAGGTTACAGGGTTTTAATATTAGAAAAAAATTTAGCATTCTATAAAGTGAATGAAGAACAAAGAGAAGTTATTATTTATGCTTTTGTTGATCAAAGACAAGATTATTTGAATATTATCAGAGGACTATAAAGTTTAAATAGTTTTAAAAAAAAAAGAAGCTTTATTTGTCATCTACTTTCTATTAGACAGTGGGTGGCATATAAATAGCTTCTTTTTTTAATTGACTGATCCATAACCATAAATTGATTTGTTATTTAAAGAATAACTTTTATTTCTTACCTCGTCATTGCTGTTTCCTTCAATAGTATATACCTTGTCGTTTTCTACTTTTTCAACGATTCCGACATGTTGAACATGGTCGTCGCCGTTCCAATCAAAAAAGATAATATCACCTGTTTGAGGAATGTATGATTTATTTTTCCATTTGCTATGATCTTTGTACCATTTTACTCCATCTGTACATAAAGAAAATCTTGGAATTGTATTATTAATTGTTCCACTTTCATTAGCACACCAAGACAGAAATATTGCACACCAATTTACTCGTTGATTAAAACCATACCATCTCCAGTATTTTTCACCACCTTTATTTCCAATTTCATTTTTCGCAATTTCAATAACAAGGATATTACCAGAATAATACATATGTTCGATTGAGGGTTCATCGTTATAATTTTTGAAATGGCTTGGTTACTGGTAGTCTTGGTATTTTTACCTTGTGTTCAGAATTTTTTAGGACAGACATATTTCGCACATATTTTATAAAAGGAAAAAATGCTCTGAGTGTTTTGAAACCCCTTTAACAATAGCTTTTGCAGTCGTTAAAATGTTTTCTTGCGTTAAATCATATAATGCTTGACTTTTCTGGACTTCTGATACTTACTTGTACTACTTCAGATTTCAGAAAGGATGATAGCAATGGAGCGTTTGGATGTGGAAGTGCAGTACCGTACTGCAAAATGGATATTTACGAATATGATGTTTGCAGGGGAGATAACCTTAGAAGAATATACGGAGATACATAAAAAATTGATAGAGAGATTTGACCCACCAATGAAATCGGTGGAGGCTCCCGGATTCTATGTGCAGGAGGCTTTTGACAAAAGAAAGATAGAGCCGATTGCAAAACTGCCTGAAACAGCAATAAAACTCAAGATTACAAGGGTAGCAGTTTATGCCAGAGTATCTACGGATATGGAGTAACAGGCGAGTAGCTTTGAAGCACAGAAAGATTACTATGAGAAGAAGGTTCGTGAGAATAAGGACTGGACGCTTGTTGGTATCTATGCAGATGAGGGAAAAACGGAAACATCCTATATTAAACGTATGTCTTACACTGTATGAGTGGTAACACCACAAAGGTGAAGAACATCAAGAAA
>ERZ857969.2634-NODE-2634-length-20046-cov-3.292232_pt1 | contig 20046 bp, 15 predicted proteins | sample MGYA00519864_ERZ857969 | MGnify/ENA primary metagenome ERZ857969 (study PRJEB31778, sample SAMEA3449382) | human gut metagenome | biome: human gut; feature: human-associated habitat; material: faeces | place: United Kingdom | collected 2010/2012 ... | reverse complement strand
GGCGCATCATCGGCTGAGGGTGTAGTGGAAGCTCACGTCGCGCAGCTTCAGTTTGCCTTTGAACATCAGCGTAAAGCCCGGCGTCGTGGCGTAAAGCACGTTTTCGGGGGCCAGTTCGACCCGCACCCGTTTCCATGTGCCCGTGCCGTCGGTCTTGAATTTGGCGACGGTGGCGAAAATATCCTTGGGCTGACGCTCGGTGCGCGAGTAGAGGAAGACGAAATCGCCCGTCGGGGCGTCGTCGAAGTATTCGAATTCCAGATAGCCCGTGTGGGTGCGCGCCGCGATCAGCGACCGGACGGCCGTTTCGGGCAGGTAGACTTTCAGTTCGGGCGAAGCGTACCGGACGCCGTGCACGGCGTCGCTGCTGAAGCGCAGTTCCGATTCCGGAACATCCAGCGTGCGGTTTTTGAGCGTCTTTTCGAGCGCATCGACGGCCGCTTCGGCCGCGGAGAGCCGTTCGGCGGCCTCCGCATAGCTTCCCCGGGCGATCTCTGCGGCGGCTCGGTCCAGCAGGGCGTCGGCATCGGCCGTCTTGCGGCGTGCCGCGGCGAGGTATTCGCTCCGTTTGCGCAGGCCGAAGAGCCGTGCGGGAAGCGCGATGCCCGAAGCGTCCTCCGGCATCTCCTTGAACTGCGCGGCGTAATGCAGCGTCGTGCGCAGTTCGCGGTCGCCGTTCTCCACCGTGGGCTCGATCTCGTGCCCCTCGGTGTAGTCGCTCCACGAGGCGATGAACATCATGTCGAGGCTGTCGCGCGAAGCCATGCTGAACTCCCACATGCGTTCGTAGGTCCGGCCCCCGTCCCGCGGGATGTAGTAGAAATGCTGTCCGCCCCAGCCGGCGCAGCCGCGGTTGTCCATGCCTGGCATGGCGAACCCCGATTTGACGGTGTAGGCCGGGTCGGCGCTCATCCACACCGAGTCGCGGAACGGCTTCATAAACTCGATGAGGTCGTCCGGTTCGGCGTAGTGGTCCCAATGGGGGTGCGCGGCGTCCATCGGGCGCACGCGGGCCGGCAGCCACGCCGTGGGGATCATCCCCAGCTCCTTCCACGACTGGATCTCGGGGCTCCAGCGCACGGGAACGTAGCGGTTCTCTTCGAGCGTGCCCCACTCGGCCCAGCGGCGCAGCACGGCAGGCTGCGGCATGCCCTCGGGCAGGCGGACCTTCGAGGCGGCATAGGCGTATTCCGCGGGTTGGGCGCCCGGGCCGAAGAGGTAGAAGACCGGGCGTCCGCCGACGGTCGGAGCCGTCGGGCCCGACAGCACGTTGTCCACCAGATACTGGTAGCAGCGGGCGTAATGCTCGGTCTTGGCCTCGCGGGTGTCGATTTCGGGGTGCATGCGGGTGATCCAGTCGTAGTAGAGCCAGCCGTCGCACCAGTTGACGCCGATTTCGAAGCCGTACTTCGCGGCCACGGGCTGCATGGCTTTCAGCAGTTTGTCGTTCTCGTGGTCCATGAAACCCCATTCGATGAAGAATCCGTCGATGCCCGCGGCCTTGGCCGAGAGAATCTGGTATTCGATGTAGTCGGGGTCGAGGTTCGACTGCATGCCCGCCTGCGGATAGGCCGCGGCGGCGATGTCGTGGCGCCCTGCGGCGTCCATGAAGTCGGCGTTGTAGCAGAGCGTCTTGCGCCCGGTTTTCGACCGGGCCGTTTCGGCGTGCATCTCCCAGCGGCCCAGTTTGCCGTCGTGGGCGCGCGTGTAGCGCACGCCGTGGTAGTCGGCGTAGATTTTCTTGCCGTTTTGCGCCGGAGCTGCCGCCGGAAGCAGAAGCAGCGCCGCAGCGGCGAGTGAAATGCGTAACGGGGTCATCGTTTCGGTCTGTTCGGTTTATCGAAGAACGGAAAACCCTCCGGAGAATTGCTCCGGAGGAATTTCCGATTCTGAAAATGCGGTTACTCCTTGGGGAGTTTGACCGCGAAGGTGAATACGCGGGCGTTGGCGTTCGTGCCGATCTTCTCGCCGATCGCAACGAGTTTCATGAGGCCCACTTTGCCGCTGCCGGCCGAGGACTTCGCACCCGTTTTGAAGGCGATCACGGCGCCGATCAGCTCCTCTTTGCCCTTGATGTTTGAGGACTGGATGGTTCCGGCGTCGATGGCGTCGATGTCGGCGGCCGTGGCGCTCTCGAAGTCCACGTCCGTGAGCAGTTTGAACCGGGTGGCGTTGAGCCCGCCGAAACTGCCGATGTTCTGGCCGTTGTACGAGTATTCCGCGTTCTTGCCGTCGGCATTCTCCATCGAGTAGATGCGCACCGACTGGGCGTTGCCGTTCATGTAGTAGACCTTAACGTCGGCGTGCGACTGCAAGTCGGTGTTTTCCAGACACTCCTGCACGGAGTAGGTCTTCTGGTCGCCCAGCGAGAGCAGGCGTTTCGCCCCGCCGGCGGCTTCCGCACCGTCGCCCGCCGGAGCCGTGGCGACCGGAATATCCTCGACGTAGTACATGTTGACGCAGGCTTTGGTCGTCGCCGTGGTCGTGCGGCCCACATTGTCCGTGACGATCACCTTGACGCCCGACGTGGAGTTGGTGAAGAGCATCTTCTCGGCGTAGTTCAGCTCATTGAGCCTCTCGTAGGTCGTGGTCTTCACCGATGTCTCGGTCTTGCCCTCCACGCGGAACAGCTCGACCTTGACGACGCCGGCCTGCGACTCGATGGCGATTTCGACAGTTTTTTCCTCGTCCTTGTCGGCCGCGATCGTCGTCTGGGCGAAGGTCACGACGGGAGGCGGAACGGTCTTGTACTGGATCTGCATCGTCTCGATGCGCACCTGTCCGTAGTTGTCAACGGCCTTGACCTTGAAGCCTCTGTCGAATTCGTCGAACTCGATCATTTCGTCGAAGGTCCACGATTTCTGCTGATCTTCGTCGGTGAACGTCAGGCTCGTATAGGGTTCCTGCCCCGAGGTCTTCACGCGGGTGATCTCGATCGACTGCAACAGCGCCGAGGTGTTCACTTCGATGTGCGTGCGGGGCTTCTCGCCGCCGACGGTCTCGTCGTACGACCATTTTGCGGGCGTGAAGACGATCGAGGGGGCTTCCACAACGTCGATGATCGAGATCGGCATCTTCGCCTCGGCCTTGCGGCCCAGCAGGTCCACGGCCTCGATCACGGCCTCGGTGTAGTTCGACTCGTAGTTGATCTCCTCCGCGAGGCTGTAACTCCTGACGTTGAAGAACTCGGTGACGGTGGTCACGGGAACCGTCTCCCCGTCCGAGGTGTTGATGCTGAGCGAGACGCTTTTGAGCCCTGCTTCCGATTTGACGATGGCGACGACCGGCAGGTTGTCCACCACGTTGAGGTCGGCTTCCAGCGTGTCGTAGGCGTAGGTGATGGTCGGTTCGGCGGCCGAAGGGTCGATTCCCTCGTCGTCGTTGCAGGCCGCGAACGACATGACGGCGAAAATCCCGGCCAATATCGTGAATAATCTCTTGTTCATGGTTTTCGGTGTTTTAATGTTCGTCGTGTCCTATTTCCTGTAATAGCAGTAGGAGTCGAAGACGTGGATCACGCCGTTGGTCGGCATGATGTTGCAGCTCACGGACTTGCGCATAGGCGAGTTGCCGTTCGTGCCCGTGTCGTTCACGATGATCGCTCCGGCGTCGGCCATCCAGGGGTTCTTGCGCGTGAGCATGGTCATCAGACCCTCTTCGCCGCGGCGCAGCGTCAGCACGAAGATCGCCTCCACGGGAAGCTCTCCGTAGCCGCTGTAAAAACCGTCGATGATGTGGTAGCGCAGCAGGTTCTGCACGTCCTCCTTCGGGCAGTCGGTGATCTTCGACTTGTCGGGATAGGTGCTCACGAACGCCTTGACGGCCGTGTTGGTCAGCGCCAGGAAGGTGTATTCGCGGCCGGTCTGGGTGTAGTACTCCTTCATGCCGGCGTATTCGACGGCCGCCATGAACTCGCTGAAAATGTCCGTACGGGTTTCGAAATACTCCCACGCCGTCATCGGGATGTGGGGGTCGAGCACCGAATGGTCGTAGTCGGCGTCGGTTTGCAGTTTCATGTCGCCGCAGGCTGCGGTCAGCGCGACCGCCAGAAGCAACGACAATTTCTTGATTATGGGTTTCATGGTACAGGTCGTTTTGGAAATTATTTACTCGTTGCGTAGTAGCTGTTCTGCACCAGTTTCTTGTTCTGGTCCAGGTGGGAAAAATGGATCGGGAAGAGTTCGTTGCCGTCTTCCTGGCAGCCGTTGATTGGGCCCATGACGCTCTTCCAGCGGCCCGTGCGCACGAGGTCGAACCACCGGCGGCCTTCGCCGACCAGTTCGCGCTGGCGCTCGTCGAGGATGAAGTCCACGAGCTCCTCCTCGTCGGCGAAATCCGCGGCCGAAGGGGTTTCGAGACCGGCGCGCGTGCGGATCGGCTTCACCAGGTCGAGGGCCTCCTCCCACTTGCTCTGCCGGGCCTGCGCTTCGGCCTGCAACAGGATCATGTCCGAATAGCGGTAGATGGGGTAGCCCACTTCGCAGGTTCTGTTGAGCGTCGAGGAGATGTCGCCCGAGATGTATTTGCGCATCTCCCAGCCCGACTGGTAGTTCTTCGTCACCAGCGGGAAGCGCAGGTCCTTTTCCTGATCGTATTTGGCCAGCAGCGCCGGCGACATCACGGCGGCGCGGTTGCCCGAGCCCGTGAACCACTGGTACATGTAGCTGTAACCGTTGGTGCCCACCTCGTCCATGTTGAAATGCACGATGAAAATGAACTCCTTGGTGCTGTATTCGTCGTTCTCGGGGGTGTTGTCGCTGGCCTTGTTGTTCAGCTCCTCGGCGAACATCTTCTTCCAGGTGCTGATGTCGGTTTCGAGGGCCATGAACGACGCGTCGTTCTTCATCTTCTCGATGGTCTGGTCGGCCAGGCTGTATTCCTTGAGCCACATGTAGGTGTCGGCCATGATCGCCCACGCGCCGTAGACCGAGATGCGTTTGCGCTCCTTGTTCTTCGTGCGGTCGATCAGCGACTCGGCCTTTTTGGCGTCTTCGAGAACCACCTCGCGGAGGATGTAGTTCATGTCGGTGCGCTCACGGTAGATCTCCTGACTGTACTCCTCGTTGGGCTCGGTGAACAGGGGCACGTCGCCCCAGACGCGCACGGCGTAGAGATAGGCCAGCGCACGCATGCCGTAAGCCTGTCCCAGCAGGTCGTTGCGGTCCGACACCGACGGCATATCGACGCCCGGCAGGTATTTGATGCAGAGGTTGGCCTGGTTGATGACCTGATAGAGGGCGGTCCACTTCGTGCAGTTGAGGTCGGTGGTCAGCTGGTTGTCGATGACGCGCTGCTGGGTGGCTGCCGTCGAAGCTCCGGGGGCGAAGTCGTCCGAGCGGAATTCGCCCCAGTAGAAGTAGTTTTCGCGCATGGCCGAGCGGAAGAACCCGTAGATCTGGCTCACGCCGGCCTTGGCTTCGCGCGAGGAGGTCCACATCTGGTCGGCGGGGAGTTCGCTCACGGGCTGTTCGTCGAGGAACGACTCGCACGAGCTGAACCCCGAGGCCAGCAGGAGGGCTGCAAGTATGTATTTGATCTTTTTCATTGTTGTAAGCCTTTAGAATTTAACGTTTATACCTGCGCCGAATTCGCGTTTCATGGGGTAGCGGTAGGTGTCGCGGCCGATTTGCAGCGGGTTGGACGACGAGAACTCGGGGTCGTAGCCGCTGTAAGAGGTCCACGTCATCAGGTTGTTGCCGAAGATGTAGACTTGCAGCGCCTTGATGCGCAGCGATTTGAGCCAGCGCTCCGGCAGGTCGTAGGACAGACGCACGTTCGACAGGCGGATGTAGTCGGAGTCCTCGACGTAGAACGAGTTGGCGTAGCGCGCATTGTTGTACTCGTCGTTGTAGGGGCGCGGGTAGAGCGCCTGGTCGCCCTGGTGTATCCACATGTTGTTGATCACGTGGGGCGACGGGGTCGTCGAGGTGTAGAGGAACATGTTGCGCTGGTGCTCGGCGTAGTTGTAGATCTGCCCGCCGAACGAGTAGTAGAACGACACGAAGAGACCGAAGTTCTTGTAGGTGAAGTTCGTGCTCAGGCCGCCGGTGTAGGTGGGCAGTGCGTTGCCGATGATCATGCGGTCGTTTTCGTCGATCACGCCGTCGCGCGAACCCGCGGACTCCTCCCAGTTGACATCGCCGCCGCGGAAGGGTTTGCCGTTGGGCAGTTTCTTCTGCACGTAGCTGCCGTTGTAAACCTGCCCGTCGAGCGTGTAGTGGCTGAACGAGCCGTTTTCGAAGACCGGCGTGAGCTGCTGCCACGTGTCGGGCGTGAAGGCGTTCGACTCGTCGTAGGGGAAGATGTTGATCTGCTTGTAGCCGTAGAAGTCGCCGATCGAACCGCCCTCGGCCATCCACCAGAGGTCGTTTTCCAGATAGGGTTCGCCCTCGGCGAGTTTCTCGACGGTGTTCCAGTTGCGCGAGATGTTGAACGACGCGTTCCAGCGGAAATCCTTCGTGCGGACGAGGTCGCCGGCGATCGAGAACTCGAAACCGCGGTTGCTGACCTCGCCGACGTTCGTGCGCATGGTCGAGAATCCGGACTCCTTCGGGAGCTCGCGGTTGGCCAGCAGACCGTCGGTGTACTTGTCGTAGTAGTCGGCCGTGATGGTCAGGCGGCTGTTGAAGAAGCTCAGGTCGAGACCCACGTCCACCTGGCGGGTCTCCTCCCAGCGCAGGTTGTCCACGGCGAGGCGTGCGGGGTAGACGCCGCCCACGCCGTCGTAGATGTCGCCCGTGGCGTAGGAATAGAGGTAGTCGTAGTTGCCGATCTGCTCGTTACCGGTGATACCCCAGCTGACGCGGATCTTGGCGTCGTCGAGCGCGCGGCGCGAGAAGCTCATGAAATTCTCGTCCGAGAGGCGCCATGCGGCCGATACCGAGGGGAAGTTGCCCCAGCGATTGCCTTTCGAGAAGCGCGACGAACCGTCGCGGCGGAAGGTGGCCTGAATCAGGTATTTCGCCTTGAAGTCGTAGGTCACGCGGGCGAAGAGCGACGCCATCGAGTGATTCGACTGCCAGGTGCCGGTCTCGTTCAGGGTGAGGTTGGCGGCGAAGGCGTTCATCGTGGGGATGAAGTCCGTCGAGGAGTTGATGCCCGACAGAACGGTCTGGTCGGTGCGCCACTGCTGCTCGCTGAAACCCACGAGGGCCGAGAAGTTGTGGTTGCCCCACTTGTTCTTATAGGTGAGGACGTTCTCGTTGAGCCAGTTCCAGTTGAGGTTGTCGGCGGCGTAGCCGCTGTTGCTCTTCTGCCACTCGTCGGTGATCATGCTCGGGTAGACGCGCTGGCGCTTGTTGAGATAGAGGTTGGCGTTGATGCTGGTCTGGAACGTCAGCCCCTTGGCGAGCTTCAGTTCGAAGCCCTGATAGAGATTGCCCTGATAGTATTCCGTGCGGTCGGTGGTGTATTTCACCTGTGCCAGCGGGCTCTTCTGGCCCTGGAATACGCCGGCCAGCGTGCCGTCGGGGTAGTAGAGGTTGAAATAGGGGCGGCGCGACAGCATCGCGGTCATCAGCTGCCCTTCGTTGATGCCGTTCTTCTGGGAGTAGCCCAGCGATACGCGGCTGTGGAGCGTCAGCCAGTTGGCGGCCGTGTAGTCGGCGTTGATACGGGCCGTCAGACGCTGGAAATTCGTGTTGGGGACGATACCGCGCTCGTTGTAGTAGCCCGTCGATCCGAAGTATTTCATCCGCTTCGTGCCGCCGGCGACGCTCAGGTCCACCTGGTCTTTCTGGGCCCACTGGAAAAGCAGGTCCTGATAGTCGTTGTCAACGTTGAACGCTGCGTTCAGCGAGTCGTTGATCAGCTGGTTGCTGGCGTTGTCAACGTAGCCCGTCGCGTTGTCCTTATGATAGGTGTCGCGCAGGATGTCGAACTTGCGGCGGTCGGCGCGCGTGGCCTGCGCGAGTTTGTGGGAGAGTTTGCCCCAGGTGTGGAGGTATTTCACGTCGATGCGCGGTGCTCCCTCCTGACCGCCCTTGGTCGTGATGAGGATGACGCCGTTGGCCGAACGCGAACCGTACATGGCGGCCGATGCGGCGTCCTTGAGGACCTCGATCGAGGTGATGTCGCCGGGGTTGATGCCGTCGATGTCCTCCATCGGGATTCCGTCCACCACGTAGAGCGGCTTCACGCCCTCGGCCGAGAAGGTCGAGATACCGCGGATGTTGATCTGCGAGCTTTCGCCCGGCTGTCCCGAACCTGCGGAGATCTGCACGCCGGCGACCTGTCCCTGCAACGCCTCGAAGACGTTCGCGGGGGCGCGGCGTTCGATGGATTCCGATGAAATGGAGGTGATGGAGCCCGTCACGTCGCGTTTGCGCATCGTGCCGTAGGCGACGACCATCACTTCGTCGATCTTCTGGGCGTCGGAGTCGAGCGCGACCTCCAGAAAATCGGCGTTCGCGGTGAGCGTCTTGGTCACATATCCGATGAAGGATACCTGGATGGACGCCCCGCGTTTCGAGAGCGAAAGCGAGAATTTGCCGTCTGCACCGGTCACCGTGCCGTTCGACGTGCCCGGCTCGACTACGGTCGCGCCGACGAGGGGCTGGCCGTCACCTTTGACAGTGCCCGAGAGGGTGAATTTCCCCCCCCCCACTTTTCTGGGCGACGCCAAGTCCCGGTTGCAGCAGCGTTGCCGCCAGCAGGACGGCACACAGCCAATGAACTTTCGTCAATAGTTTCTTCATGATTGTAATTAGTTAGTTGGTTTTATGTTGTGAATGATTGTAGCGTGCCTGTCGCTTCCGTTCGCTTCGGGGGAACGGGTCCAAGGCAAAGTTATATAATTTTTTTGTTGGAAAATGCCGTGTGTGTGCGTGCACACACGGCTCCGGACCCATAACACCGGATGCCGTGCGGCGCGCGGAAAAATGTCCGAGATGTTTTCGGAGGCCCCTGATACCGTATTTTCGGGACTAAGTGTCCGGCGTATCCCGGCTTTCCGGCGGGCGGCCGTTTGGGGTATTTTTTACGCTAACTAATTTTCGGGATGCTTCTCTTCCGGCGGGGCTTCCCGCACGGAGCTGTTTTCAGCGGCTCAGGATTTCGTAAAGCCGTTCCATGTCGGTGTTCCGGCGCACGCGATCGGCCAGCAGGCCGTACTGCCGGTCCTTGTAGGCGCGGGCGTCGGGGAGCTCCGTCCGGGGAAGCCGTGCTGCGAAGGGGCGCAGCAGACGGTCGATGAAAAGGGGATTGTCGGCGATCCCGTGCAGGTAGGTTCCCAGGCAGTTCCCGGCGACGCAGCCGTCGCTGGTTCCGTCGGCGAGGCGTGCGAGCGGTTCCGCCGCGTGTCCGGGGAGCGGAGCGGTGCGTCCCATGTGGATTTCGTAGGCCGATCCCGTGCGGTCGTCGCCGGGGAGGGTGAACCGGATTTGCCGGGTGACCTTCTCGCCGGCCAGTACGGTTTCGACGGGCAGCAGTCCCAGTCCCGGCATCGTTTCCGTGTCGCTTTCGATGCGGTGCGGATCGCGGATGGTGCGGCCCATCATCTGATAACCGCCGCAGATGCCCGCCACGGTGCGTCCCGTTTCGGCCAGCCGGACGATCTGGTCGGCCAGCCCCTTGCGGCGGAGTTCCGCCAGGTCGGCCATCACGCTTTTGGACCCGGGCAGGAAGACGATGTCGGCATCGTCGAGCGCTTCGGGCGAATCGGTGTAATAGAGGCAGACGCCGGGACGGCGTTCCAGCGTATCGAAATCGGTGAAATTCGAGAGGTGGCGCAGCAGCACGACAGCGATGTTGACCTTGCCGGGTTCGGCCCGGCGGTGGCGCCGGTCGAGCGCCACGGAGTCTTCGGCTTCGATATGCACGTCGCGCAGGTAGGGGATCACGCCCAGCACGGGGATGCCGCAGAGTTTTTCGAGCATCCGGCGGCCTTCGTCGAAGAGGCTGATGTCGCCGCGGAATTTGTTGATGAAGATGCCTTTGACCAGCCGGCGTTCCCACGCTTCGAGCAGCTGCATCGTTCCGTACACCGAGGCGAACACCCCTCCGCGGTCGATGTCGGCCACCAGAAACACGTCCGCCCCGGCGTGGGCGGCCATCGGCATATTCACGAGGTCCGCATCGCGCAGGTTCAGTTCGCTGATGCTTCCGGCGCCTTCGAGCACCACGGGGTTGTAGCGCGCCGCCAGACGGTCGTAGGCGGCGCAGACCTCGCGCCGCAGGGCCTCCCGCCCGGGCCCGGTGCGGAAGAATTCGGCGGCGGAGCTGTTTCCGATGACCCGGCCGTTGAGGATCACCTGACAGACCTTGTCGGTGTTGGGTTTCAGCAGCAGCGGGTTCATGTCCGTATGGCACTCCACGCCGGCGGCTTCGGCCTGCACGACCTGCGCCCTGCCCATCTCGCCGCCGTCGGCCGTCACGTAGGAGTTCAGGGCCATGTTCTGGGCCTTGAACGGTGCGGGGTCGTATCCGTCCTGGCGGAAAATGCGGCAGAAAGCCGCGGCGAGCAGGCTTTTGCCCACGTCGCTGCCCGTTCCGGCGAACATCGCCGGATGCAGTCTTTTGTGTCGTTCGCTCATGTGCCGCTCTGTTTCGGGAGTCCGCCGGCCCGACGGGAACCGTGTAAAAAAAGACCATCGAAATCCGATGGTCTTTTTTTTCGTGTGGAGAATACGATTCGTGAACCTATTCGCCAAAGGCCCTTATTATCAAGGTGATAAATATGTCAAAAGTCGCGTAGTAACGCATTTGTAACGGTTTCTTGTCTGCAATAGGCCGACTATTGTCAGTCAAGTGTCTGCCCGTTCATTACGAATACAAAGATAGAAAATTTTATTGATTTTTTATAGCTTAAAGTCTTTTTTCATTAACTGAATTATAAATTCTTATTTTATTGTATTGTATTCGCTTGACAGATTATGGGATAAATATCGCTATTTTCATCTTATTTCGTCTTTTTTATTATAACTTTGTATATCATTTTTAGTTAATAGAATAGATGACGAAGAGAATTGGGTATATAATAGATGAGATCCTTGATCAATATATGTACGCAGATCTAACTTTTCGTCCGTGGATCATTGGATTTAGTGGCGGGAAAGATTCTACTGTACTATTGACCCTTGTATGGTTGGCATTACGAAAAATCAAAGAACAAACAATAGCTCCTTTTCAATTAAGACGTCCTATATATGTCGTTTGTAATGATACAATGGTGGAGAACCCTATTATTGCGACTTATGTAGACGAAGTTTTAAATACGATTGAGATAAAGGCGCGAGAAGAAGATTTGCCGATATTTGTTCGGAAAACAGTGCCTAAACTTGAAGATTCATTTTGGGTCAACGTAATCGGCAAGGGCTATCCTGTTCCCAATACCGCATTTCGATGGTGCACAGAAAAGATGAAAATAAAGCCTACAGCACGATTTATTACAGAGCAAGTAGATGAATGTGGAGAGGCAATTATCTTAATTGGAACAAGAAAAACAGAGAGCGCAACACGAGCTCGCTCTATTAAAAAACATGAAATTCACGGGAAACGACTTACCAACCATACAATTCTTAAAAACACATATGTATATGCACCTATAAAGGAATTGATGTTGGAAGAAGTGTGGTATATTATTAATGCTATACCATCACCGTGGGGGTTCGATAATTCGATTCTATTCAATATTTATAAAGATGCAAGTGCCGATGATTATGAATGCCCTACTGTTGTAACGGACAAAAGTCATGGATCGTGTGGACAGAGTCGATTCGGATGTTGGACTTGTACAGTTGTCAAAGATGACAAATCCATGCGCTCTCTTATTCAGAATGGTCGAGAATGGATGCGGCCATTGTATGATTTTCGGTTACAGTTGGATCAAGAGAGAAATATTATAGAAAATAGAATGCCATTTAGACGCGATGGTAGGAAAGCGGTTAATGATATGGGTTCGTATGTATTTCGTTATCGGGCGAGTATCCTTGAACGGCTTTTGCAAATTCAATATGATTTGCAGCAAAAAGATCCCAATATAAAACTTATTACAGATCAAGAGTTGATCGCTATTCAGGTTAATTGGTATCGTGATTTTAATTTTACATTCCAAGTATCTGAGATATACAATAAGATATACAACACATCATTATATATGGAAGAAGTAAAAGTTAAAAATAAGTTAGAAGCAGATCTTATGAAAGAGGTTTGCAAGGATAACATTGAGGAGGGTGAACTGATCGAACAGTTGCTTTTACTTCAAAAAAGTAAATCTCTTATGCAAAGACGGCGTGGTTTGAAGAGCGAAATCGAATCGCGTATTGAGGAATTTGTAAAGAATAAAAAGAAATGATAATAAAGGAAATAGAACTTAATAATTTCCGTATCTATAAAGGAGTAAATACGATTGATTTAACTCCTGATGGAGATCGCAATATAATTATTGTGAGTGGAAATAATGGCTTCGGAAAAACAACATTTCTGATGTCATTAGTATGGTGTTTGTATGGCCGCCAAATGGATAAGGTCGATGATCTGTACCGCAAAGAAATTGAAGAAAAGGGCGGTTATAGTAAATATATTGGGAATAGCCTTAATATTCAAGCAAAAAAAGAAGGAGAAACCCGTTTCTCCGTTTCTGTTACATTTACAGATGTCGAAATTCCGGATGTCCCTTGTACGGATATAAAGATTACACGTTCGTACGATAGTGCAACAAACTATGACGATGAACTTGAGATATTTATAGATGGAAGAAAAAGCGATTTGTTTTCCGGCACAAAAGAAGATATTACGAAAGAAGAAGAAATCTTCATTCGAGATTATATTCTTCCTATTGAGATAGCGAAATTCTTTTTCTTTGATGCAGAAAAGATCGTTTCTTTTGCGCAAATCAATACTCCGGAGCAACGGCAAGATTTAAGTCGCGCATATTCGCAAGTTTTAGGGATTCAAAAATATGATGACCTGAAAAATGAATTGGAACGTATTCAAGATGACTATCGACGAGAATCGGCAAAACCGCAAGAACGGAAAGAGTTTACGGAGCTGATAGCTTCTATTGATTATGCTGAAAGCGAAATCAGCAGATTGTCCGATGAAATCTTTAATTTGGAAGATGATCGTATTTTACAGCAGCATGAATCAAAAGAATTGCAAACCAAGCTGATTCGAGAAGGAGACTTGATGACGCAGGAGGAATTGGAGCAATTGAATAAAAAACGAGACAATCTTTCTTCTGAAATGCATGAGGCAGAAGACGATCTGAAAGATCTTTATAATCTCATCCCTTTTGGATTGTCTGGAGGTCTCATATCGTCTATCCTTGACCAACTGAAAGAAGAAAAAGCGTACAAGCAAAATAAGTTACAGCTGGAAGGAGTGAATGACAAAACCGATGTTATTCTCAGCGATATAGAAAATGCAAAACGAGATTTCAATCATTCGATAGATATTAAGGTACGAGATTTTTATGAAAGCCAAATCAGAAAACTTATAAAAAAGTATTTTTATAACGATCTTGATAATAATCGTTTTGAGCATTTTACTATGCTACACGATTTTACTGGCATACAAGAGAATGATTTCGCTTCCCTTGTGTCAAAGATAAAGGAAAGTAAATCATCTTTCGATGATTTGCATGGAAAATATACAAAGGCAAAAGCGGAACTTTTTTCGATTGAAAGAAAAATAAGGGAAGCAGAAAAGAATGCAGAAAGCGATTATGTTCAAGAGTTAAGGAAGAAAAAGGAGTTGATAGATAGAAAAATAGAGTCTATTTATCGGGATATTGCGGCTAAAGAAAATGAAAAAGAAGAGCTTTCTGATAAGATTATTGCAAATAAGAAACAGAAAGAGATCTTGTCGAAAAAGATAGCGGTGTCTAATCAAAATAAAGCTGTTGATGATGAAGCTTCAAGGTTGATTAGGACGATTCAACAGTTCTTGATTAAGTTTAAGGATGAAAAGAAAAAGGCTTTGGCCAAGAAACTTGAAGATAAGCTGAAGAAATTTCTCCATAAGACAAATCTTGTCGATCGGGTCGTTGTAGATATAAATGGCAATGGCGATGATGTCGATATAAATTTGTACGATGCAGATAGCCGAAAGATTGATAAAGGAAATCTCTCTATGGGGGAACGACAAATGTTTGCATCCGCTTTGTTGGGTGCGTTAGTTGATGAAACTGAAATAGAATTTCCGGTTTTCATTGATAGTCCAATGCAAAAATTTGACACAAGCCACACTCGAAATATTTTGACACAATTTTATCCGAACGTATCAAAGCAGGTCATTCTGTTCCCTCTTTTAATGAAAGAATTAACCGAGGATGAGTACAGATTGATACAGCCGATTGTAAGTAAAGCATATTTGATCGATAATCAAAAGAACGGTTCGCGATTTTTGCCGATACAACCGGATCAAATTTTTATGGAATATAAGGATCGGAATTATGCTAATTAATATAAGTACATCAAAAGCAAATCATGATGTTGTAACCCAATTGACTAAAAAGCTCACTGGGGGTACGAAGGAAAATGTGATCGCTCGCATTGCATTGGGTTATTCTTTGTCTACGGGGAAGCGTTTTACTCCACAAGAGTTCAATCTTTACGATTCTCAGGGTAAGGAGTATAAGGAACATATATTATTCGATGCGCAATTCAAAGATTTTTACGTTGCATTGATTTGTCAAGCATATGGTATAACTAAAAATGATGAATCTATACCCAAATACATCAAGTTGCACATCGATCATGGCCTTGAAAAGATCAATTACATTTTTGAGCATACTCCTCAATATACCTTTTTTGATTTTCTGACTGAATATTTGGGGAGAGGCATTGATGCTATTGAGGATGCTCCGGTATCCCTTGATCCTGTCGCAAACTATAATCAGCACATAGAAAAGAGCGAATTTGCTGGGCCTATCAATATCAAGGTCGGATATGATCCAAAGACAACCGAAGAAATCCAATTCTGCTTTAATAATTCAAAATTATATAATAATCAGCATATAGCTGTTGCTGGTAAATCCGGCTCTGGTAAAACTCAGTTTGCATTGGAGTTTTTGAGGCAACTATATATCCAAACACAAGGACAGGTTAACTTCTTGTTTCTCGACTTTAAGGGATTGAGTGAGGATGACAGAAAGAAGATGGCCGATTTTTTCACTGCTACGCATACCCAATGTATAAATGCTCCGAATGCTCCATTCCCACTTAATCCGGTCTCGTTTATCGATAGTGTAAATGAGAAGAATAGATTGGTGGGAATCAATAAATTTGTAGATATAATTGCCAAATATTCAAATATAGGCAAAAAGCAACAGCAAATTCTTAAAGACGCTACAAAAGAGGCTTTTATCCAACATAAAGACGGGAAGCATCCGTCATTGAAAGAAATATATGATTTAGTCATAGAAGAAGTCGGAGATACGAGAGACACACTGACTGAGATAATGGAGCGGTTAAGCGAATATGAATTGTTTGCTTCCCAAGTCAACGATCCGAGCGTATTCCTGAATAATAACTATTACTTCTCTCTTTCGGGAGAGTTGGATAATACGGTTCGCTTCACTTCTGTATTTTTGATCATCAACTATATCTTCAATGTATTTACCAATATGGGAGGAACAGATGTTTCTTCGGATGGTAATAGGAGCATGAGGTATGTTTTAATGATCGATGAGGCTCACGATTTGTTCCGAGAAAAAAAGTCATTGGAAATCCTCGAAGTTCTTTTACGGAAAATACGATCATACGGTGTGTCGATAGTTTTGTTGTCTCAAGGTATTTCGGAATATAATCAGGGAAATTTTGATTTTTCGCAGGAATGTGAGACTGCATTTCTTTTGCCAATCAATGATTTGAATAATACCAAAGCTATTAATAAGTTCCTCGGATTGGCAGAGAAAGAAGGAGCAAAAGCCATGAGAAATTTAGAAAGTCTCTCAAATGGTCATGCCGTTTCAAATATTAAGGAGTATCCGAAAACAGAGGTTTTCAGAGTTGTTCAATATTGGCAAGAAAAGAATTAATAGATTGTTTTTAGTTGCTTAACTATTTATGGACAATAGTGCTGATCAAAACGAAAAAATTTCTATTAAAGAGATTCATGAAACGCTTTGGCGATGCCGCGATTTTGAATTATCGCATCTGTGGCAACGTTCGATTTTTCTTTCTGCGTTCTTAATTTTATGCTTTACGGGATATGGAAGTTTGCTAATGCTGATGTTTGAAAAGCCAAACTTAATTGAATATGCTAATTTATTAGCTTATGCAATAGGTATTTTAGGTCTCGTTTTTTCTTGTCTTTGGATAATGATGGGAAAAGGTTCCAAAGCATGGTATGAAAGATATGAGAATGCCATTTCTGCTTTTGAGTGCCAATCAAAGTATATAACTTCTGCCGTTAATCATATTGGTGGTTTTAATTATAAAAATATTCGAGGATATGAAAAACCTACAATTAACAAATGTTTATTATCTGGGGTAGGTGGAGCTTATTCTCCATCTCGAATTAATATTGCAATAGGCCAGATAACATTATTTATATGGGCAACTATTATATTGTTGCATGCAGCAATTGCAATATTTGACGTGCAAATTCTTAAGATGGAATATATAAAATGGATTGTATTCGTAGGAGGAATATTATTTATTGCTGTTTTCCTCATAATGGTGTTATATCCTAAATTTCATTGGTTGCATAGTGGCACTTTGGATGAATAAAGAAGTGGCTGTCGAGTGATAGCCACTTCTTTTTTAATTATAATTTCTGCTTTCCTTTACTCTCGTTGTTGAACCTGAACGACAGCTGTTCGCATTGCCCGAAGTTGTCTTCGACGTATATGCCGATAGTCTGCTGATCCGACGACGCAGAAGTGTAGTAAAGTCGAAACACCTCACTCGTGAGTGGATAGCGGTCGTTGGGGATGAATAGCATTCCGTCGTCCATGCGGAGTTCTCCTTTGCCGTCGGGTTGGAAGTAGCGAATCGTGTACTGCGTACCGTCGTATTCTCCCTCCCGAACGAGCGTGCAGCGTATCTCGGCTGTTTCTCCGCGCACGATGTGCGTCTGCACGGGCATCGTCTCTAATCGGAACGCATACGCCTGTTTTACGTCCAGTTCATCGTCGCAGGCGGTCAGCAGCGTGCCGACCGCCGCGAGCACGAGCATCAGAAATCCTTTCATCTTCTTCATGTCGTTTTCTCTTTACGGGTTTCACATCATTTGCCTATCGGGGTGTCGGGTTGGGGGATCGAATCCCACACGGACGGCGCGGGTATCTCGATGTCGTATTGCGGACGTTCGATATACCGCTCGTCGATTTCTTCATGCAGCTTGGCGCACCCCATGCACCCCGCCGCTGCGGCCAATACCAGCAGGCCGTATCTGATTCTTCGTCGTACATTTGTCATAAGTTAAACAGTTTAATTATTTTTATAAGCTCAAGCATGGAATAAGACAGATTCTTCGTTGGTTTTAGCAACCGTATGAAACGTTCCGTCCCCATGTTTTACATCTTAAACCCGGACAGTTCGTTAGGCCATGTAGAGCCCGTGTTTGCGACGATGGTTTACAAGATGTAATTTTCACTTAAATTCTTTTTATTATGGTTTATATCGGTATCGACATCAGCAAAAGCAGTTTCGTTGCAGCCTATCCGTCAGCGAAAGGTTATCGTACCCAGACTTTCCTCAACACAGCTGCGGGAGTGCATAAATTCATTGCTACGCTTTCAGTAACAGAGCATCACTGCGTCATAGAAGCAACCGGTAATTACGGCTTTCTGCTGCTGTATCTGCTTCATCAGAGCGGTATTGCCGTCAGTCTGGTCAATCCCAAGCAGATCAAGCATTTTGCCCGGATGATGATGACCGTTACCAAGACCGACGAAAAAGACGCCTGCATGATTGCCATGTACGGGGAGAAGATGAATCCTTCCGTCTACAAGATGCCCTCGCAGGCTATCATTCTGCTCAAACAGAAGAAGACCGTTATCCGTCAGCTGCGTAAACAACTCGTCGCTTCAAAAAACCTGCGAGAATCGCTTGTCGTACTGCCTTATCGGGACAAAGCCTGTGTGCGTACACTGGATAAGACCATTGACTTTCTCACCAAGCAAATCGAGCAACTCGAAGCGGAACTGGCTGAAATCGCATCATCCGAGTTCGACAGGCAACTCAAAGCCCTGACATCCATCAAAGGGATAGGCATTACGCTCGCTACGGCGCTGATCCTTACCACCGGAGGATTTACCTACTTTGATAATGCAAAGCAACTGTTCCGATTCATCGGAATATGTCCAACCTACCAACAATCCGGAACATCCGTAAATATCAGAGGACATATCAATCGAAACGGCGATGAACACCTACGATCTTTGCTTTATGTCGCCTCGTGGACTGCTTTGCGTTACAATGCGGCTTGCCGGGAATGTTATCTCCGATTAAAGGCCAACGGAAAACCATCCAAAGTAGCTTTGATCGCCGTGGCAAACAAACTCGTCAGACAAGCATTTGCCATTGCTACTACCGACTCAATCTATATCGACGGGTTTGTCTCGACTAAAAATTAATCTCTCTTTCATTTTTTTTACTCTTTTATTTGATTTTCAACACAGTTCGTTTCATAGTTATTCCTCCAACGCTATTTTCTCTATTTCATTTAATTGTCCCGCCAACGCTTGCATGTCTCGACCTATTTTGTCGTTGGTAATTCGGGCATAGATTTGGGTCGTCACGATATTCGTGTGTCCCAGCATCTTCGATACGGTCTCGATCGGTACTCCTTTGGCCAGCGTCATCGTCGTCGCGAACGTATGCCTTGCCAGATGGAACGTAATATTCTTTTCGATGCCGCATAGGTCGGCAATCTCTTTCAGATACGAGTTAAGTTTTTGATTGCTCAGCACAGGTAGCAATCGACCGTCTGGCAGCGTTCCTTCGTATTTCTTCAACAGCATTTGAGGTACTTTCAGCAGCGGTACGTTTACCGACGTCTGCGTCTTGTGGCGGTGCGTCATGATCCATAGTTTGCCGTCGAACGAGGTGCGGATGTTTTCTTTGGTTAGATTCCGTACGTCGATATAGGCCAATCCCGTAAAGCACGAAAAGATGAATACATCTCGCACTTGTTCCAGTCGTGTACACGGCATCTTCTTTTGCAGGATGCGTTGCAGTTCTTCTTCGGTCAGGTAGCCTCGGTCCACTTTCTTCAATCGGATGCGGTAGTTGGCGAACGGATCGTGGAATATCCATCCGTTGTTCTTCGCCTCGATAATAATCATGCGGAGCGTTTGCAGAAACTTGGCCGCCGTATTTTGGCAGCATTGTTTTTCCGTCCGAAGATATTGCTCGAATCCTACAAGGAACGAATGCGTTACTTCTTTCAGCGCGACATCTTTGACCCGATACTTCGCTTGAATGAACTCTTCCACCCTTCGGAAGCAGCGGTCGTATTTGCGATAGGTAGCTGCACTCTTGCTGATGCCTACCAGCTTCTGCACGTCTTCGTTATGTTTGCGGAATGTTCCCAGCAGCGTTTGCTGGCGAATCGTTATCCCTAAAAAGGCGTTGCGCACCTTCTCCGCCGTTACATAGGCTTCGTATTTTTCGATTTCCCGATAGTGGTTGCGCAGGCTCGTCCGAATGTCGTCGAGCAGCGCGTTGAACTCGCGTACGACTTTCGTCGTGCCGATCATCTTTTGATTCGTCGTATCCCACAGTTCCGGTTCGATGTCCAGCTTGGAGCTGAATTGTACGGATTCGCCATTGACCGAGACACGAATCATAATGCCCGCTTTACCAGCTCTGTTTACTTGATTCTTTCGGGCATAGAAAAGAATCGTGAATGTGCTTTTACTCATAATACCTCTCGTTTTGTTCCTGCCGGGCGATTTCAGTAACGACCGCCGTCGGCAAATGAACGGTTAATAATCGGTTTATGAGCAGACACTTTCAGGACAATAGACGACAAATCAGCGACTTACGTCGTAAATCGTTACTAAAATTCCAAAGCCGTTTTAGTAACGGTTTTAGTAACGCGACTTTATCAAAACGGGGCTTTTTCGTGTCTTTCGGATGTCGTAGAAATAGAAAC
>ERZ857969.2632-NODE-2632-length-20049-cov-14.054916_pt1 | contig 20049 bp, 15 predicted proteins | sample MGYA00519864_ERZ857969 | MGnify/ENA primary metagenome ERZ857969 (study PRJEB31778, sample SAMEA3449382) | human gut metagenome | biome: human gut; feature: human-associated habitat; material: faeces | place: United Kingdom | collected 2010/2012 ... | reverse complement strand
GCTCCTTCCGCGTGCAGCTTTTTGGCGCTTCGCCTAAGCCCTTGTTTGCTCCCCCAACTTTCCGTGAAGAACCAATCTTACTTTGCCATCATTGCCAGCAGCTTCTCCTTCACCGCCAGCGCCAGTTTCCGATGCTCCTCCGGCATCATATGAATCCCATCCACCTTTGACGGCTGCACAATCTCCTGCGTATTCATCATTTCCACACCGAGCCACTCACACAAACCCTTCATCAGTGCCGGGAATTTCCGCGATTCCTGCCCCTTGCCGTACAGCGTGTCCCACTCTGCCACATTCTCGCCAATCTCAATCGGCGTCAGTACCAGAATCCGCGGCTTGTTATCCCCGAACAGCGGCACGCTTGCGGGGTACAGCTGGTCGAACGTCTGAATCGTGCGAATCAGCGTGCCGATACCGTTGACGCTCGCCTGTGCGGTGTGCTCCTTCAGGTCGTTCGTGCCGAGCATGATGATGATGGCATCCAGCGGGCGCAGGGTGTCCAGCGCGTAAGGCAGCGCGCCCAAGCCGGTCATGAAATTCTTGCTGGGTTCAGGAAAGACGGTGGTTCTGCCATTCTGCCCGTTCTCGTGGATGCGCCAGTCCGCGCCAAGTTCGTCCTGCAAAATGCCTGTCCAGCGGGTGTGTTCGTCGTAGCGCTTGCAGGTGCCGGGGATGAAGCCCCAAGTGTTGCTGTCGCCAAAGCAAAGAACGTGTTTCATGCAAATTTCCTCCCCTTTTGCAAAAAGGGCGGCATCCCGCGTGAAAAACGAGATGCCGCTTTTGCTTAAATTTCGATAGTCCCCGTGAAGTCGGTGTTGGCGTCGCCAGTCAGCCAGACTTTGCCGTCCTCCTGATAGCGGACGACGAGCGTGCCGCCGGGCAGGCGCACATCAATGTCCGCGCCGCGGGTGCAGAAGCCGTTTTCGACTGCCGCGACTGCCACCGCGCACGCGCCCGTGCCGCAGGCCGCCGTTTCGCCGATGCCGCGCTCCCATACGCGCATCACGATGTCGTTCTTGTCCACAATCTGGGCGAACGACACGTTCACGCGTTCCGGGAACAGGCTGTCCGTCTCAATCTGCGGACCCACCTGCTCCAGCGGGATGCGGTTTACATCCTCCACGAAGATGACAACATGCGGATTGCCCATGCTGACGCAGCTGATTTCGCGCTTTTCGCCCGCAAGGAAGACAGGGCGCATCATCACGCGGTCGCCGTCGAGCTTGACGGGAATCTTCGCCGGAGCAAACGCCGGGCAGCCCATGTCCACCAGCACGGAGAACACCTGATCTTCGCGGATGAACAGCTTCGCCGTCTTAACGCCGCTGCCAGTCTCGACCGCCATTTCGGCTTTGCGCACATGGCCGTTCTCGTACAGGTACTTGCAGACGCAGCGCAGGGCATTGCCCGCCACCGAGCCTTCCGTGCCGTCGGCATTGAACATGCGCATCTTCGCATCGGCGATGGTCGAGGGCATAATCAGTACAATACCGTCCGAGCCGACACCCGTGCGGCGGTTGGACAGGCGCACAGCCAGCGATTCGGGGCTTTCCACCGTCTGATCGAAGCAATCGAAGTACAGGTAGTCATTGCCCGTGCCGCGCATCTTGGTGAAAGTCAGCTTCTTGTGCTTGGTGCGCATGTTGTTGATGTCCACCAATTCGACGTTGCCCAGCGAGTAGCGGCTGGTCAGCGCGTTGGCGAGGGCATTCGCCGTGTCAAGGCTGGTGAACAGCGGGATGCCGCGTTCGACCGCCTTGCGGCGCATCCGGACGGATTCCAGCTGCGGCAGACGACCCTTGTTGGACGTGGAAATGACGTACTGCACCTGCCCCATTTCCAGCATTTTCTCCTGCGCTTCCTTCTTCACGACGGCGGCGTACAGCCCATGCTCCTGCATGGCGCGCGCCGTGCCGGGCGTGGCGAAAATGTTGAAGCCGAGCTTGGCAAACTTGCGCGCGCAGTCAATGGCTTCCGGCTTGTCCTTATCGCGGACGGAGACGAGAATGCCGCCCTGATGGCGCATCTTGTAGCCCGCGGCGACGAGTCCCTTGAAGATGGCCTCCTGCAGGTTCGTGCCGATGCCCAGCACTTCGCCGGTGGACTTCATCTCCGGGCCGAGGTGGGTATCAACATCCGCCAGTTTCTCGAAGGAGAAGCACGGCACCTTGACCGCGTAGTACGGGCTTTGCCGGTACAGCCCCGTGCCGTAGCCCATGTCGCGAATCTTTTCGCCCAGCATCGCGCGGACGGCGAGGTCAACCATCGGCACGCCCGTCACCTTGCTGATGTACGGCACGGTGCGGCTGGCGCGCGGGTTCGCCTCAATGACATAGACTTCGTTATGATAGACGATATACTGAATGTTGATAAGCCCCAGCGTGCCGAGTTCCAGCGCAATCTGCCGCGTGACCTCAATCAGCCGCTGCGTCATCGCGCCGGTCAGGTTCCACGCGGGATAGACAGCGATGGAGTCGCCGGAGTGGATGCCGGAGCGCTCGACGTGCTCCATGATGCCGGGAATCAGCACATCTGTGCCGTCGCAAATCGCGTCCGCTTCCGCCTCGATGCCCATCAGGTACTGGTCAATCAGTACCGGGTTCTCGATGCCCTGCGCGAGGATAATGCGCATGTACTCCACAATGTCGCTGTCCTGATAGGCGATAATCATGTTCTGACCGCCCAAGACATACGACGGGCGCACCAGCACCGGGTAGCCCAGCTCGTTCGCCGCCGCCACCGCTTCTTCGCTCGTCATGACCGTGCGGCCCTTGGCGCGCTTGATGCCGTACTTCTCCATCGCCGCGTCGAAGCGCTCGCGGTCTTCCGCCGCGTCAATCATATCCGCCGACGTACCCATGATGCGCACGCCCGCCTGCTCCAGCGCGTGAGTCAGCTTAATCGCCGTCTGCCCGCCGAACGCCGCGACGACGCCAACCGGCTTCTCCGTCGCAATCACGCCCAGCACGTCCTCCGCCGTCAGCGGCTCGAAGTACAGGCGGTCAGCGGTATCAAAGTCGGTTGAAACCGTCTCCGGGTTGTTGTTGATCATCACGACATCGTAGCCCGCCTGTTTGAGCATCCACACGCAGTGGACGGACGCATAGTCGAACTCGATGCCCTGACCGATGCGGATCGGGCCGGAACCCAAGACGACGACGCACGGCTTCTTCGGGCGCTCATCAAGGAACTCCTTCGCTTCGTTCTCGTCGTCATAGGTTGCATAGAAGTAAGGTGTTTCCGCCGCAAATTCCGCCGCGCAGGTATCGACCATCTTGTAGACCGGGTCACGGTGCATCGGCACTTTTTCGCCCGACAGGCGCTCAATCGCCTTGTCCGGATAGCCCATCTTCTTCGCGCGCAGATACGTCTCCGCGTCGATGTTGCCCTCTTTCAAGCGGCATTCCATGTTGTACAGGTTCAGGTACTTATGGAGGAAGAAGTAGTCGATTTTCGTGATTTCGTGCAGCTTCTCCAGCGTCACGCCGCGCGCAATCGCCTCGTACATTGCAAACATGCGCTGGTCGGTGCACTTGCCGATAAGCTCCAGCAGCTCATCCACGGTGAGATTCGCCATCGACTTCATCCGCAGCGTGTCGCAGCCGATTTCCGCGCCGCGGACCGCCTTCATCAGCGCCTGCTCGACGTTCACGCCAATCGCCATCACCTCGCCGGTCGCCTTCATCTGCGTGCCGAGGGTGCGCTTGCCGTACACGAACTTGTCAAACGGCCACTTCGGGATTTTCGCCACGATGTAGTCCAGCGCCGGCTCGAACGCAGCGCAGGTCTTGCCCGTCACGGCGTTCTTCATTTCATCCAGCGTATAGCCGATGGCAATCTGCGCGGCGCACTTGGCAATCGGGTAGCCCGTTGCCTTCGACGCAAGGGCGGAGGAACGGCTGACGCGCGGGTTGACCTCGATGACGGCATAGTCGAACGTATCGGGATTGAGCGCGAACTGGCAGTTGCAGCCGCCCTCGACTTCCAGCGCGGTGATGATGTCCAGCGCGGCGCGGCGGAGCATCTGATACTCCTTGTCCGCCAAGGTCAGCGCGGGCGCAACGACGATGGAGTCGCCCGTGTGCACGCCGACGGGGTCGATGTTTTCCATCGAGCAGACGGCAATCACGTTGCCGAGCTTGTCGCGCATGACCTCGAATTCGATTTCCTTCCAGCCGGAAATGCACTTCTCGACCAGAATCTGCGTAATCGGCGACAGGCGCAGACCATTCTCAGCGATTTCCGCCAGCTCCTTTTCGTCTTGGCAGATGCCGCCGCCCGAACCGCCCAGCGTATACGCCGGACGCACAATCACGGGGTAGCCGATGGTTTGGGCGAACGCGAGCGCATCCTCCACCGTCTCCACGACTTCCGACGGAATGACGGGCTGGTGGATGGAGAGCATCGTGTCCTTGAACTGCTGGCGGTCTTCCGCCTTTTCAATCGTCTCGCACTTGGCGCCCAGCAGCTTCATGCCATGCTGTTCGAGGAAGCCCTCCTTCGCCAGCTGCATGGAGAGGGTCAGACCGCTCTGCCCGCCCAGCGTGGACAGCAGGGAGTCCGGCTTTTCCTTGAGGATGATGCGGCGCAAGGTTTCCAGCGTCAGCGGCTCAATGTAGATATGGTCGGCGGAGGAATGGTCGGTCATGATGGTCGCGGGGTTCGGGTTGACCAGCACGACTTCCAGCCCCGCGTCCTTCAAGGCGCGGCACGCCTGTGAACCGGCGTAGTCAAATTCGGCAGCCTGACCGATCACAATCGGGCCGGAGCCGATAATCATTACTTTGTGCAGATCGGGATTCAGCGGCATTCCTTATTCCCTCCCATCATGGCAATAAAGCGGTCGAACAGGAAGCGGGTGTCAAGCGGGCCGCCGCACGCTTCCGGGTGGAACTGGACGGAGAACGCGGGCATATCGGTATAATCAACGCCCTCGCAGGTGCCGTCGTTGCCGTTGACAAAACGCAGGGACGCGTTTTCCGGCAGCGTGTCGCAGTCCACCGCATAGCCGTGGTTCTGGCTCGTCATGTAGGACAGCCCGGTCTTGACGTCCTTCGCGGGCTGATTTGCGCCGCGGTGGCCGTACTTCAGCTTGGCGGTCTTTGCGCCCTGACTGAGCGCCAGCAGCTGATGCCCCAGGCAGATGCCGAAGGTAGGGATGCGGTGGCGCATGAGTTCGCGCAGGTTCGCAATCACGGCGGTGTTATCCGCCGGGTCGCCGGGGCCGTTGGACAGCATCAGTCCGTCGGGATTCAGGTTCAGGATTTCCTGCGCCGTCGCGCTCGCCGGAACAACCGTGACCGCACAGCCGCGCTTTTCGAGTTCACGCTGGATGTTCGCCTTTGCGCCGAAGTCCCAGAGGACGACGTTGTGGATTCCCCGCTTCTTCGCGGGCTGAACGCCGTCGCACGTCACGTCCTGAATCGACGGATGGAACGGCAGCACCTGCAATTGCGCGCAGATTTCCTCCGGATTCTCCGGCTTCTCGGTCAGCAGCGCGGCATTCATCACGCCCGCATTGCGGATAACGCGGGTCAGCGCGCGGGTGTCCACCCCCGTCAGGCAGGGAATGCCCTGCGCTTTGAGGTAATCATCGAGCTTGCCTTGGCAGCGGAAGTTGCTCGGCTCATCGCAGAGTTCCCGGACGATATACGCGGACAGGCGCGGGCGCGGCGACTCGAAGTCCTCCGGAATCACGCCGTAGTTGCCAATGGTCGGGAACGTCTGAATGACGATTTCCCCTTCGTAGGACGGGTCGGTCAGGGTTTCCAGATAGCCTGTCATCGCCGTGGTGAACACCAGCTCCGCCATGACCGGCTTCGCAGCGCCCATCAGCGTGCCTTCGTAAAGCTGACCGTTGGCCAGCAGCAGATAGCCCTTCATGCTCGTTTCCTCCATTTTTCTATTGGGGCAAAAACCGCGTGTTGCTTACCAGTCTTTCTTGTCCGCCATAACAGCAACCATGACTGCCTTCTGCGCGTGCAGGCGGTTCTCCGCCTCGTCGAAAATCTGGTCGGCGTGGGATTCAAACACATCCGCCGTGATTTCCTCGCCGCGGTGCGCGGGCAGGCAGTGCTGCACCATGCAGCCCAGATGCGCCTTCGCCAGCAGCTCCGCGTTAATCTGATAGCCGCGGAACGCCTTCTCGCGCACCGCCTTTTCTTCCTCCTGCCCCATCGAAGCCCACACGTCAGTGAAAATGACGTCCGCATCCTTCGCCGCTTCTTCTGGGCTTTCGGTCATGACGAACTTGCCGGGGTACTGCTCGGTGAACGAGAGCACCTGCGCATCCGGCTGATACGCCTTCGGGCAGGCGATGGACACATGCGCGCCCATTTTGAGGAAGCCGACAATCAGCGAATTGGCCATGTTGTTGCCGTCGCCGATGTAGCACATATTCAGCCCCTCAATGCGCCCCTTGTACTCGCGCACAGTCTGCAAATCCGCCAGCACTTGGCAGGGGTGGCAGAAGTCCGTCAAGCCGTTGATAATCGGGATGCTGCCCACGCGCGCCAGCGTTTCCACTTCTTCCTGCGCAAAGGTGCGAATCATGATGCCGTCCAGATAGCGGCTCAGGACGCGCGCGGTGTCCTCCATCGGTTCGCCGCGGCCAATTTGCAGATCGCGGCTGGACAGGAACAGCGCATGACCGCCCAGCTGGTACATGCCCGTCTCAAAGCTGACGCGCGTGCGGGTCGAGGACTTCTCAAAAATCATGCCCAGCGTTTTGCCTTTGAGGATGTGGTGCTCCACGCCGGCTTTGGTTTCCGCCTTCAGGCGGTCAGCGAGGTCAAGCAGCTCCGTGATTTCTTCCTTGCTCAGGTCGAGGAGCTTCAGCAGATGCTTCATGGGAATTCCCTCCATCATTCTTCGCAGATGTCGCAGAAGTATAAAGCTGCATATTGATGCACATTTTCTGTATACGCATCATGGTTTCTTTCGTTTTCCCGCCCGAACCGAGGCGCACCGAAATGTGTCGGGTTCAGGGGAAACAACCAGATTCTGGTGAAACTTAGGCACACGAAAATCGGCGCGTCAGCACACCTGCCGAACATTATAGCATAGAATAGCAGCGAGGGCAAGGGATGAAACCGCTGCCCGGCGCATAAATTTTGAATGGTGGGCGCAAAACCCGCCGAAAAGTGCAAACAGGAGGGAAACAGGCATGGAACAGCAAGGTCGCAGAGCCATCGGGCGCGTCTGTCCGCGCGGGGCGGAGAGCTACACTTGGCAGGAGGGCGACACCGCCGAGCGTATCGCCCGTACATACGCCACCACCGTGCAGGCGCTGCAGGTCATCAATCCCGGCGTCGATTTTGCCACGTTGACCGCCGGGGAGGAAATCTGTCTGCCCAATTTCATCTATACCTGCATCAGCGGTCAGCCGTATGTGGTTGAAGACGGCGACACGTTCGCGTCAATTGCCGCGCGGCTGGACATTACGACCTTCGAACTCGCCGAGCGGAATCCCGGCGTGTCACAGAACAATCTCACGGTCGGACAGGTGCTGTGTGTTCCGGCAAAAGCGGACGACGCCGACGACGCGCAGACGCCCGCCATCCCCCTGCCGGACGACGGTGAGTACCCTGCCCTGCCCGATGACAGCCAGACGCCCGTGATTCCCCTGCCGGACGACGGCGAATATCCCGCCCTGCCTGACACGCCGACCCGTGTCTGTCCGTCAGGATATACGCTGTCCGCGGTGCAGTCGGGGCAGAGCTACGCGGATTTACTGGTGCAGCACAACGTCAGCTATCGGGCGATGCGCAGCGCGAATCCGCAATTGATGCCGGGCTACCTGATTGCGGGCACCGCGTACTGTGCGCCGCCGTCCGGCACGCGGCAGACGTGCGCCGGCTTGCGCTCGTACACCATTCAGCCGAGGGAGACGCTGGACACGCTGGCGGTGCGCTTTCGGACGACGCGGGGGCGGCTGCTCTCGCTGAACCCGACGCTGCTGCCCAGCGACTTCTCGTCGGGAACGGTGATTTGCATCGGCTAAGCAAAAAGGGCAAGGATGCGTTCTGCACCCCTGCCCTGCTTTTAGTTCTGGTAATGAATCTCCTGCTGCTTTTTCAGTTCATACGACACAACTTCGCCGCCGTCCAAATCCACCTTGTGCATGTCCACCGCGCAAATCTGCTGGTTGCCGTAGGTCGTGTAGTAGTAGACCCCCGTGTCGGCGTTGCAGCAGCTTGTGTACACCGTGATTTCATACCCATGCGGCAGGTGAGCGCAGCCGCGCGGGTGCGCCACGCCGCCTAAAATGTGGAAGAACTGCCCGACGCTCTCCTCCTCGCTGTCCCCGGAGACGGAGTTGTTCGTCAGGAACGCCGCGCGGACGAACCGCGACCACGGCGACCAGTCGCCCGGCAAGCCAATCGCGCCCGTGCAGCGTCCGCCCACCTTCAGCGGCAGCGTGGGCGCAAAGCGATTCACCGGCTCTTCCGGCGAAAGCGCCTGATAGTGCGCCAGATTCTCCAATTGCAGCGGCAGCGGCGGCTCGTTCGTCATCACGTTCGACCAGTTGTCGTAGACGTGCAGCCCGTCCGCCATCGACTCGACGACGATGCAGCCCTCGCGGTCGTCAATCATCCAGTGCAGCGGCGACGGCGGGAGCTGCTCGCTGAAGCCGTCACGGGTGATGTTCAGGCGCTGGAGCAGCGTTTTCGCCTCTTGGACGCTTTCGCACTGCCCCAGAATGTACGGAATCAGCTCAAAGCTGGCGATGTTCGCACAATCCGGCTTCACGTCGTGATACACGGCACTCGCGGGGAAGTTCAGCCCCGCCATGCTCAAGCCCTTCTCGTTCGTCGCTTCATAATATAAAGGCATTCCACCGACGACGAACGCCATGCCAATCATGGCGAAATGGTCGCTGTTCGTCCCCTCGTGCCGGAAATGGAACGGATAACGCCGCGGCGTGATGGCGACGGTCTCCTGATAGCTGTACTCCAAGTCAAGGTTTCTGCCGAAATAGTGGTCGCGCGTGGTCAAGCGAATCGCGGTACACATGATGCTTATCCTCCTTCTGCTGATGAGGGTAGTATAGCCCGAAATGCGCGTTTGCACAAGCGGTTTCGCGGCTTCTTGCGGAATTTTCCAGCCATCAGCGGCTGATTTTCGCCTGATGCGCGAATTTTGCATTTTCGTCCGCAATGTTCATGCTGAGTACACACGAATCCGCTACAATGTGCATAAGAATCGACAGAAGGAAGGCTTTCCTCATGGTGGAAAAAGTACTGGTATGCCTGCTGGCGGGCTTAGGCGCTGGCTTAGGCACGGGATTCGCGGGCATGAGCGCCGCGGCGGTCATCAGCCCGATGCTGATTACGTTCTTGGGCATGGAGCCGTATGAGGCGGTCGGCATTGCGCTGGCGAGCGACGTGCTGGCGAGTGCCGCAAGCGCGTGGACATACGGCAAAAACAAGAATCTCGACATTCGCAACGGCTTGCTGATGATGGCGGCGGTGCTGGCGTTCACGGTCGTAGGCAGCTACGTCGCAAGCCTTGTGCCGAGCCGAACGATGGGCAGCTTCAGCGTATTGATGACGATGCTGCTGGGCATCAAGTTCATCATCCGCCCGGTGATGACGACGCGCGAAGCCATGCAGAACGTGAGCAAAAAGAAGCGCATGGTGCAGTCGATTGTCTGCGGCGCGTTCATCGGCATGATTTGCGGCTTCGTCGGCGCAGGCGGCGGCATGATGATGCTGCTGATTCTGACCTCCGTCATGGGCTACGAGCTGAAAACCGCCGTTGGCACGAGTGTGTTCATCATGGCGTTCACGGCGCTGACGGGCGCGGTCAGCCACTTCACCATCGGCGGATTGCCGGACGGATGGACGCTGGCGCTGTGCATGGCGTTCACGCTGCTGTTCGCGCAGATTGCCGCGAAAATTGCGAACAAATCGAAGCCTGAGACGCTCAACCGGGTGGTCGGCGTGGTTTTGGTGGTGCTGAGCGTTGTGATTCTGGCAGTGCAGTAACTGAAGTAAGTGCAGATTGCAAAAAGACATGCTTGACTTTCAACATCAGGCATGTCTTTTTTGCTGCTCCAGCCGCCTCTGCGGACGCGAAACCCTCTGCGACAAAGCACGCAATTATAGGAAGTAAAATCATCCGCATTCAAAAAAAAGCCCGAACCATCGCTGATTCGGGCTTCTTTTTGCCTTAGTTCATCGGCACATACTCAAAGTCGATTTCAATCGTCTTGATTTCGGCGATGACCGCATCGTTGCGGTTGATGGGCGTCGGCGTTGCGCCGGCGAGGTTGCCGCCGGGCAGACGCGCGGTCTTGGGCACGCTCGTCACCCATTCGTTGTACAGATTCACGCGCGTGCACACGCCGTCGTCAGAGGTCGTGTAGGCGCGGCCCTTCAGGCGGTAGATTTCGCCATTGATGCGCACTTCCTTGATGTTAACGAGGTAGTTCGGGTACAGCACTTCGCCGTTGCTGATGCCGATGGCGGCAAACGCGACGGACGCGGAGTAGCCCTGTGCCGTGCCGGTGAAATCCAGCCCGACGGTGTACTTGCCTTCGCCCGTGATGATGGCGTTGGTCGCGACAAGGCCCTCGGAGATGGCGTCCGCGTTGTAGGTATCGCCGACGCTGTGGGTGAGCGCCCAGCTGCCGTCGTTCCACATAATCCACGCCAGCGCGGTCTGGTCATCCACGACCACGGCATCTTGCAGGAAGGTCACGGGGGCTTCCGCTGCAGCAGCCGCTGCTTCCGCCGCAGCAGCCGCCTGCACATCCGCATAATCCTGACCTTCTTCGTTCGCCTGACGCTTCTCCTGATACATCGCCAGAATATCGTCATCCGCGAAGGTCTGGGACACGCGCTTGTACAGCCCGCTGCAATCCCACAGGCAGTTCGTCAGGTTGTACTTGGTGCAGGCGTCAAGGAACGCCGTGTGGTACGCCAGCGTGTTGTCCTTCAGCCCGTCGCTGCACGGCAGCGCGCCGTATTCGCCGATGACCACGCCGTAGCCCGCCTCGGTGAATTTCGTCATCTTTGCCAGCTGCTGATCCATGTACTCATAGTCGCTCACTTTGCCCCACTTGGTGGCGCTCACCGCGCTGGACGCGCCGCAGTACGACCACGGATCGTAGTAATGGACAGAAACCATCAGCTTGCTGTCCGCGGTGTCCTTGGGCATCTGGAAGCGATCGTCGCAGGTCTGGTCAATGTCGGTGCTGTAACCCGCAATCAGCAGGAAGCGGGTCGCGTTGTTACCGCCCGTCGCGCGGACGACATCCACAAACGTCTGGTTGATTTCGTTCGTCAGCGCGTACCGCTCGTCGTCGGTCAGGTAGGTAACGACGGAATCGGAGCAGTACAGCGGGGAATTCTCGTCGAAGCGGCCGCCGAGCTCCTCGTTTGCGCTCTCGAAAATCAGGTAATCGGAGTAATCACGGAAGCGTTCGGCAATCTGCTGCCACATGCCCTTGTAGGCTTCCATGGCCAGTGCGCGGGTTTCAGCGCTTTCCGAACCGAACATGCCATACCAGCCGCCATCCCAATGGTCATTGATGATGACGTACATGCCCGCCTTGCGCGCATAGCAGACAACTTCCTCCACGCGGTCCATGTAGTCAGCGTCGATGGTGTAGTCGCCTTCGTAGAGGTGGGTGGCGTTGGTCATCCAAGCCACTGGAATGCGGATGGTGTCAAAGCCCGCCGCTTTCATGCCGTCAATCATGGCCTGCGTCGTTTTCGGCTGACCCCAGTGCGTCTCATAGCTAAGGGGCGTGTTCGTCTTGATGCCGACGTTGTTGTCGCAGGCTTCCAGGGTGTTGCCGAGGTTGATGCCGTTGCCCATCAGTCGGGTAGCCTCCAGCGCCGTCAAGCCCTCGCGCATCACGCCGTTATCCACCGCTTCCGCCTCTTCCGCCGACCCTACGCAGGGAATCAGCATCAGCACCGCCAGCATCAGGCTGAACAGGTGCAGGAACCGCTTCTTCATATTCATCGTTCCTTTCTTCTGCGTATTTGACCGCAGCTTCCTTTTAATTATAACATCAGCGAAATCGTTTTGTCAATGGATATTTGTCTGTCTATCCATATTTTCATGCCATATCTGCCAGGTTTCCGGTGGATTTTCGCTGTCTTTTACGAAAAAAACGGTTTCGTATCGAAAATTGGTTTTCGTTCGACGATTATCTATTGATTTGAAGAAAAAAACAGCCTCCCGGCACAATCCATGTCGGGAGGTCGCTTGAACGGGTTGATTACTCAATCGTCAGGTAGAGCGCCAGATTTTCCGCCGTCGCGGGCACGAAGGTCACATCCGCCTTTTCGTTCTGCGCGTTGATGACCGCGGTGAAGGCATCTTCATCCGCCGCTTCGCCGTTCACGAAATAGACGACGTTTTCGTTTTCATCCAGCTTGCTTTCCGCCAGCTCATTGTACTGCGCATCGCGGTTCTCGTCCTTGTAGAAGGTCGCCACGCCGGATTCCAGCGCGCTGCTGCTGAAGGAGAAGGAGCCATCTTCCTTCAGGCCAATCATCGCGCGGTAGTAGAAGCCGTACGCACAGATGACTTCATCTGCGCTGGTCAGCACCAGATAGCCCAGTACTTCGCCGTTCACGGTCACATTCAGCACCACGTCGAGCTTGCCGTCGCCGTCCACATCCAGCACAGCGAAGGAATCATAGCCCGCGCCCTCGGTGAACTCGTCGTTCAGGGCATCCTGCAGGGTCTTGTTCGTCTTGTCAGAGGGAACATAGACCTCGCTGCCGCCGTTCAGTACAGCCGCAATTGCCGGCAGATCCGCCGGGTCGCCCACCATATCCGCAACGGGGCTGGCAACAGGGCTGGCGACCGTGCTGGCAACGGGACTCGCGGTTTCCGCCACGGCAAACGCGCACAGCATCATGGACAGCGCCATCATGATTGCAAGGAACTTCTTCATGTTCATTTTCCTCTCTTTCTTTTCCAGAATATTTTCGCTACGGAGGTCCGCCGCGAAAGTTTCGTTCCATTCTTTAGGAACAAAAAGCAGTATATCACATTTTCGTCCAATTGTCGATGGCGAATTGTAAATTCTATGCGAAAAAATGGTCACTAATTATCCTTATTCCGCATATCATTCGCTTTTATGCTGTTTTTTTCTTTCATATTCGGCAAAAAGAATGCGGATGAGGCGCTTTTTTTACCTCGTCCGCATTCTTTTCAGTTCCAGCTTTATCCCAGCAGCATCCGGTCGTTGTTGATTTCGCTGCCGCTTGCTTTTTCAAACATCACCAGCAGGTCTTCGACGCGAATGCGCTTCTTCGTTTCCGCGTCGATATCGAGGATGATTTTGCCCTCATGCATCATGATGGTGCGGTTGCCGTACTCCAGCGCGTCTTTCATGTTATGCGTCACCATCATGGCCGTCAAGTGATTTTCCGCAATGATTTTCTGCGTCAGCGTCAGCACGTTTTTCGCCGTTTTGGGGTCAAGGGCGGCAGTGTGCTCATCCAGCAGGAGGAGTTTCGGCTGCTTGATGGTCGCCATCAGCAGCGTCAGCGCCTGCCGCTGTCCGCCGGAAAGCAGACCGACCTTGCTGCTCATGCGGTTTTCCAGCCCCAGCCCCAGCGTCGCCAGCTTTTCGCGGTACTCATCGCGTTCCTTCGCCGTGATGCCCCAGCGAAGCGTCCGGCCCTGCCCGCGGCGATACGCCAGCGCGAGGTTCTCCTCAATGTTCATCGTTGCCGCCGTGCCGTTCATCGGGTCTTGGAACACGCGCCCCAGATACTTCGCGCGCTTGTATTCCGGCAGGTGCGTCACATCCACGCCATCAATGACGATGCTGCCGCGATCCACCATGAACGTACCCGCGACGGCGTTGAGCGTCGTGGATTTGCCCGCGCCGTTGCCGCCAATCATCGTGACGAAATCACCTTCCGCCAGATGGAGGTCAACATCCGCCAATGCGCGCTTCTCGGTAATCAAGCCGGGATTGAAGGTCTTTGCAATATGATTGATATCAAGCATTCTGCTTCTCCCCCTTTCGAGCGCTGCGGGCGGTAAAAAGCTTGCTCTTCCAGTGCGGCACGGCGAGGAACATCGCCACAACCAGCGCCGTGAGCAGCTTCAGGTAGTTCGTGGGCAGACCCAGCCACAGCACCACCTGCATGACGATGTAGTAGATGATGGCGCCGATGGACACGGCGATGAGCTTCGTGGCAAAATTGCGGAAAATCTTGCCAAACAGCACTTCGCCGATGATAACCGCCGCCAAGCCGATGACAATCGCGCCGCGCCCCATGCTGACATCCGCATAGCCCTGATACTGCGTCAGCAGCGCGCCGGAGAGCGCCACTAAGCCGTTGGACAGCATCAGCCCGACGACCTTCGCGCGCCCGGTGTTGATGCCCTGTGCGCGCGCCATGTTGACGTTTGCGCCCGTTGCGCGCAGTGCACAGCCATACTCCGTGCCGAAGAACCAGTACAGCAGCGCAATCACCGCCGCGGTAATAATGAGCAGCAGCAGAATTGGGTTGTCAAGCGAAAAATTGCGCACGTTGCGCAGGGACACCAGCAGGTCATACTTATTCGCATTCACCGCCGTGTTCGCCTTGTTGCTCATGATGCCAAGGTTGATGGAATAGAGCGCAAGCTGCGTCAGAATGCCCGATAGGATGGCAGGAATCCCCATCCATGTGTGAAACACGCCCGTCACCAAGCCCGTCAGCATCCCGACGACGAACGCCGCCACCAGCGCCACCCACGCGTTGCAGCCGCTGATGATGAGCATCGCCGCGACCGCGCCGCCAGTGGCGATGGAGCCGTCCACCGTCAAGTCCGCCACGTCCAGAATGCGGTAAGTAATGTAGACGCCAATGGCCATAATGCCCCATATGACGCCCTGAGAAACCGCGCCGGGCAAGGCGTTGAGCAGCTTCATAATTTCCACGGAATCTTCCTCCTACTATAACGCAAGCGAAGCCATAAGGCGAAATGCCCTATGGCTTCGCAAAATGTATCGATTGATTAGTCCATCGGGATGTAGTCGTCCGGGACGGTGATGCCCAGCGCTTCGCAGATCGCGGCGTTGTACTTCTTGGTGAACTGAGGCGCGAAAGCAATCGGCATGGTGGAAACATCCGCACCGTTCACGAGGATTTCATACGCCATTTCGCCCGTCTTGTAGCCGAGGTCATAGTAGCTGATGGTCAGCGTCGCGGCACCGCAGCCGCGGCAAATGCCTTCCTCACCCGCGATGACCGGCACTTTCGCCGGCACGACGACGTTGGCAATCGTTTCGCTGTAGGCAGCGGCGGTGTTGTCCGTCGGGATATAGATCACGTCGCATTCAGTCGCCTGCTGCGCCATGGACGCAACGTCGTTGGAGTCGGTGAAAGCGTATTCCTTGCAGGTGATGCCCTTCGCTTCCAGTTCCGCCTTCACAACGCCAATCTGATAAGCGCTGTTCGCTTCCGCCGAGCAGTAGAGCAGCGCAACCGTCTTCGCTTCCGGGAACAGCTCCACAATCATGTTCGCCTGACCGTCCAGCGGGGCGAGGTCGCTCGTGCCGGAAACGTTGATTTCCGTGTAGCCCTTCCAGTCGCTGATTTCCAGCGCCGTGCCGTAGTGGGAAATCGACGTGCCGAGAATCGGAATATCCGCCGTCGCGCTGACAGCCGCCTGAAGCGCGGGCGTCGCGTTCGCCATAATCAGGTCAACCTCCGCCGCCACAAAGCCATTGGCAATCATGGCGCAGGAAGCCGTATCACCCGAAGCGTTCTGCTCATCAAAAACAACTTTGTCGCCAAGCTTCTCCGTCAGCGCGTCGCGGAAACCCTTGGTCGCCGCGTCCAGCGCCTCATGCTGCACCAGCTGCAAAATGCCGACGTGATACGTCTTTTCTTCCGCGCTCGCCATCGTCAGGCAGGTCAGCGCCATACACAGCGCCAGCAAAACCGCAAACATCTTCTTCATACAGGGAAACCTCCTTCAAATACTACTCGCTTCCGCAAAAGCCGAAGCGTTTCTACGTGGAAAAGTGTACCGTATCCTTCGCCGCGTGTCAAGACCGGGAAGCGGAAAGGACAAAAAGAAAACAAAACAAAAAAAAACAATGCGGAACGCGGAATTTGTCATTTTCCTTGGGCAACACCGCACAAATGAGGTGGTCGGCTGGCGAATGGATTTTTCGTCAGATGCAAATGCAAATTTCGAAGGTTTACTGGCGGTAAATCGAGAAATTTGCATGCCGCAGATGGCGGAAAAGACATCGCCAGACGCGCCGCCGAATTGTGCGGTGGTGCCCTTGACAAAGCGCACCAAATGCTGTATCCTGTACGTAGCAAAAGCGTTTGTTCTTTATCGAAAGGAGTGTTTTTTCATGCGGAAAATCCTCTCCCTGCTGCTGATTCTTGCCCTTTTTCTTCCCTGCGCGCTGGCGGAAACGCCGCAGGGCATTGACCTCGCGCTGACCTCCACCTATGGCGACGGTCTCTCCCTGCGGATGACGGCTGGCTTAGGCGAAACGCCGTTCTGCTCGCTGACGCTGCCTTCGGGGCAGATTGACCTCGCCTTCTCGCCGGACAAAGGGCTTTGCGTGCAGTCGGGCGGTCAGTGGGCGCAATTGCTGGTGGAAGGCCATCCGGTAGATGCGGCGCTGCTGACCACGCCGCTCAAGCTGCTGGATGGGCGCTCCCCGTCGGAAGTGCTGGGGCTGTTGGCGGAGGATGTCAACAAGATGCTCGATGCGATTCCCTCGCTCTATAACTTGCCAATGACCTTGATAAGAGACCCTGCGTTTGCGCGCCTGTTCAGCGACCTATACATTGCTGCGCAAACAGGGACAATTTCCATCACTTCTGAAGAACTGAATCGTATGGCGGCTTCTGTTCTGGGAAAGATCTACAGCATGGAATATCTTGACGGCTTGAACTTCAGCGATATCTACCATCATCTTCTTGCGTCGGTCGTGCAATCTTCGGAGGTTGCACGCGCATATCGTTCCGCGATGCGCGGATACCTTCTCTCTAATTTCAGGCTTTCCGGGCAAATCGGCATTGACAAAGGGGAACTTCTTTTTAGTCAGCCCTACCAAGAGCCATACCATTTGACCTATGAGCAAACCACGCCTAACAGTTGGCATTATCTGCTGACAACTGCGAACAGCGATACCATTGATGGTGTGCTCTATTGGCGAAATGAATACGACTTTGCTTTGAGCGGCTACTCCGAGAATCAGCATACGGCGTTCTCTGTCACTTGCAGTTACGGTTCTGCAAACAACTTTGTGTTTATCGCCAGCGTTGATAACAGCTTCAGCCTGTCCATCGTTCAAGCTGGCAGCAATTTCAGTTTGCGGCTTAACAATGAGAATGCCAACGTTTTTGCCCTTAATGCCAACGTTTTTTCCCTTGAATCCACATCGGATTATATCCGTGTCAAGATATATTACAATTATTATACGCTTACGATCACCCCTGCCACGGATGGGCTTGATATTGTTGCACAGGCGCGCACTTTCGATATCTTCACCGCCCACGTCCGCACCGCGCTCAACGGTCTGATCTGCACCGGCGTGTACGGCGACACGACATACCGCCTTGCCCTGACGGAAACGGCAACCGGCTTCAGCCTGCTGCTCTCCCTGCCGGACGGAGATTTCCAGCTGGATTTCGCCGCGCTTTCCGACACCAGCTGTTCGCTGACCTTCACCGATGCCGCCGGGCAGCAGGTATCCCTGACTGGATCGCTCTGCACGCCCGAATCCCCCGTCATTCCGGATACCCTCGGTACGATTGAACTGACGCAGCTGCTGGATGGCCTCTTCTAAATCAACCAAATTCCCTAAAAAAGGCGTTTTCGGATGCACACGTTCCGAAAACGCCTTTCCTATTTATTTTTATTTCAGCATTTCTGCCGGGATTTCCGCCGCCATCCGCTGATAGCCCGCCTTGCTTGGGTGCAGGTGGTCGCCGGAATCGTATTCGGGCAGGAAGAAATCAGGGTGCGCCGGGTCACGCAGGGCGCGGTCAAAGTCAATGCAGCCGTCAATCAACTCGGTCATACGGATGAAATCATTGTAAGCGTGGCGCAAGTCCTGCCGGAAGGGCGCGTCGGTGCGCCAGCCGCCCATGGGCAGCAGCGTGCCGACGTAGACGCGCAAGCCCATCCCCCGCGCCTGCGTGATGTACGTCTTGAGTCCGCTGATAAGCTCGTCCGCCGTCGGCAGATCGCTCATCGGGCGGAAGGGGTTCACCTGCGCGCCGACGGGGTGGATGATGTCGTTGATACCCTGCTGGATGATAACGGCATCCGCGCCGTCGGTCGGCACTTCATGCGCAAAGCGTTTCGCGCCCATCAGCCCGTAGGATTCGTACGTCAGGCAGTGATATTCGCGCAGAATCCGCGATCCGCTGGTGGCGCGGCGGATGATGGCGGTATGCTGAAAGCCGTCTTTGCGGCAACGGAGCTGCAAATCATCCGGCCAATCCTGCGCGGTGATGGAGTCGCCATAACAGATGATGGCGCGGTTCTCCGGCGCAGTACGCACGGACACATTGCTGAGGAAGTAGGTCAGCTGCGTCTTGCGGGATGTGTCCATCGAAATATTGAGGTTCTCCGTTTCGTCGCCGTTGGCGTACAGCCCGCCGGACAGCGCGCCGCAGGTGAACACGACGCTGCGCATGAGCGTGAAATCACGCAAATAGAAGCTGACAAGCAGCTTTTCCCCGGCAGTTATAGGCGTTTCCAGCGTGTCGGAAATCGCATTGCCCTCCGCCGGAAGCGTTACGCGGCGCTCGCCCCCGAACGTGACCGGGTGAAACGCGCCGCTGCAGAAAATTGTCACCTTTTCCAGCGTAACCGGCTCCGTGCCGCAGTAATTATCGAACGTCAGGCGCACGCCGCTGCCAGAAAACGGCAAGACAATCGGATAGCGCAAGGTAATGTCCTTGGCATACCGCTCCGGGCGATTTTCCGCAATGCTGACCGCATTTCCCCACACGCTGACCCACTTCTGCATCCTTTTGACGCTCCCTTCGCGTTGCTGTCCCCCATCATAGCACATTCCGTGTGCAAATGCAAGTTTCCTATTGTTTCCATATTCGCAACGATTGTTGAGACACCGCAAAATCGGTTGACAACTGCGCATCGAAAATGATAAAATGTGTATATATTCCCCTTGAACAGGAGTGAAAATCGTATGGTCAAAATCATTTCAGACAGCACATCCGACCTTTCGCAGGATCTGCTCGACCGCTATAACATCACACTGGTGCCGCTGATAGTTCGCTTGGGCGAACAGCAGTACGAAGACCGCGTGAACATCACCTCGGAGGAAATTTTCCGCTGGTCGGACAGCACAAAGAAAGCGCCGACGACTGCCTGTGCGAACGTCTGGACGATTCAAGAAGTTTTCCAGAAGTATCTGGAGACGTATGACGAGATTGTGGCGTTCTCCATCTCCGGCAAAATGTCCGCGACCGGGGCGAACATGGTGGAAGCGGCGGCGGAGATGGGCGCATCCGACCGCATCCACGTCGTGGACAGCCAGAGCCTTTCCACCGGCATCGGTCTGCTGGTGATGGAAGCGGCGGTGATGGCGCAGGAAGGCAAGTCCGCCAAGGAAATTGTGGCGCATGTGACCTCGCTGATTCCGCTGGTTCGCGCGTCCTTTGTCGTCGATACGCTGACGTTCCTGCACCGCGGCGGGCGCTGTTCCGGCGCGGCGGCGCTGATGGGCAGCATGCTGAAGCTGCACCCGAAGATTGTCGTGCGCGACGGTCAAATGCTGGTGGACAAGAAGTACCGCGGTTCGCTCGCCCGCTGCATCCCTGCCTACACGCACGATTTGCACGACGATTTGCTCCGTGCGCGCCCAGAGCGTGTTTTCATCACCCATTCCGGCTGCGACCCGGAGGTTGTCGAGCAAGTCCGCACCTATTTGACGAGCCTGAACTACTTCGATGCGGTCATCGAAACCCGCGCCGGCGGCGTCATCTCCTGCCACTGCGGCCCCGGCACGCTGGGGGTGCTGTTCATCTTGAAGGAGTGACCCCCAGAGGCGCTGCCTCTGGACTCCGGCAGGGCTCT
>ERZ857969.2611-NODE-2611-length-20113-cov-3.051102_pt1 | contig 20113 bp, 21 predicted proteins | sample MGYA00519864_ERZ857969 | MGnify/ENA primary metagenome ERZ857969 (study PRJEB31778, sample SAMEA3449382) | human gut metagenome | biome: human gut; feature: human-associated habitat; material: faeces | place: United Kingdom | collected 2010/2012 ... | reverse complement strand
CCCCCTCAAAGCTCATAAGAGTCTGCGCCACATTTGCCGCAGAAACCCCCATAAGCATGCCTATCGCGGCAGCCGCCATGGCATTTTCTATATTATGCCTGCCCTTAATGCGCACATCCTCGCATTTGCATATTGGCTGCTTAAGAGCGCCCAGACAGAAGGTAATAATTCCGTCCTCTATAAATACTCCCTCGCCCAGCTCCTTTTCATAGGAAAAAAACAATACCCGGGCATTAATATCCTCAGCCATTTTGCGGACAATCTCATCGTCATAATTAAGCACCGCAAAATCCTTCTGCGTCTGATTGAGAAAAAGCCGTTTCTTAGCCGCTATATAGCCGTTCATATCCCCGTGCCGATTCAGATGGTCGGGGGTAATATTCAACAATGCCGCCACATGCGCGTGAAAGGTATCTATGCATTCAAGCTGATAGCTGCTTATCTCAGTTACCATAATATCCCGCGGCGAAGCCTCAAGCGCGTGCGCGCTGTAGGGAATACCTATATTGCCCACTACAAAATTGCCTCTGTTCGCATCTGAAAAAATACGGCCGGTAAGGGTAGTGGTCGTGGTTTTGCCGTTAGTGCCTGAAATAGCAACCGTCTGACCTTTGCACACCCTGTAGCCCAGCTCTATTTCAGTCAGCACCTCCTTGCCCAGCTCGCGCGCCCGCTTCAGCGCCGGAAGACTAGGCGGAACGCTTGGACTTATCACTATAAAATCCGCGTCCCCTATAAGTTGGTCGGGACTAATCCCTGTTTTATAGATATACTCTCCCGCAGGCAGGCCATCTATATTATCTATCTGCCTGGAATCGTTTAAAACAACCTGCGCGCCTAAAGCCTTAAGCAGCTTCGCCGCCGCTATGCCGCTGCGCGCCATACCTATTACAAGCGTCCTCTTGTTTTTAATATCCATCTATATGTTCTCCTTTCCGTCCCTATACCGGGCAGGTGAGCTTTCAGCCCAGCATTAAAAGGGATATAAGGCAAAGCACAAAAGTAATAATCATATACATGCCCGTAACCTTAGTTTCGGGATATCCCTTTAGCTCAAAATGATGATGCAGAGGAGCCATCAAAAACACTCTCTTTTTTCGCAGCTTATACGAACCCACCTGAAGTATAACCGAAACGCATGAAGCTACCAGCACTCCGCCCATTATGGGTATCAACAGCATCAGCCGGGAAAACAAAGTGGCCGCCGCAATGGCCCCGCCCAGAATAAACGAGCCTGTATCCCCCATAAAGATGCGCGCCGGATATATATTAAAGCGCAGAAAGCCTAATGCAGCCCCGGCAGCTATAGCGCAGAAGGTAGCCAGCATTTTAAGCTGTTCTCCATAAATTGAATCCCCCGCCGCAAACGCGCCCGCTGAAAGATAGGTAATTATGATAGTAAAAGCGCCCATTATTATAAGGCTCACTCCCGAATCAAGACCGTCCAAACCGTCGGTAAGGTTAGAAGCGTTTACAAGAGCTATTATAACAAATACGGCCACCGGGATATACGCCCAGCCCAAATTAAATTCCCCGCCTGAAAAAGGAAGATATATACTGCTGCCTATTTCAGGGCTGTAATAGGCGTAAAGAGCAGTTATAAGCGCTATGCCGAACTGCCCTATTATCTTCTGATACGCCTTAAGCCCCAGAGAACGCTTTTTAACAATTTTTATAAAATCGTCTAAAAAACCCACTATTCCATAAGCAAACGCCACCAGACATGCTATCATAGCCATCCCGCTGAGCCTGAATATTAAAGCGGGCACTATAATCCCCACCAGCATAATAAGCCCGCCCATGGTAGGCGTATTCTGCTTGCTTAAATGGCTCTTAGGGCCATCGTCCCTAACCTGCTGCCCAAACTTGAGTTTCTGCATGGCCTTTATAATAAAAGGTCCTGCAAAAAGGCAAATTATAAAAGCGGCCAGCACCGGCAGTATTATATCCTTAAATTCCTCCATTTGTTCCTTCCCCCGTTCATAAATGGGCGTTTTCATTAAGCAGGCTGGCAACTGTTTCCCTGTCGCTGAAATGATGCTTTACGCCGCCTATTTCCTGATAATCCTCGTCGCCCTTTCCCGCAATTATAATTATATCGCCCGCCTGAGCGTTTTCCATAGCAAATAGTATTGCCGAGCGCCTGTTTTCCAGCATTTTATAATTATCAAATCCATCAGGCAACCCCTTTTCAATCTGGCGCATTATTTCTTCCGGCTCTTCATAGCGTGGATTATCTGAGGTGATAACGCAAAAATCGCTGTATTGAGCGGCTATCCCCCCCATTATGGGGCGTTTGGCAGTATCCCTGTTGCCTCCGCAGCCAAAAACAGTAATTACCCGTCCCTTATGATACGCCCTAACCGCCTTAAGTATATTTTCCAGGCCGTCCGGAGTATGAGCGTAATCTATGACCACGCTGTAGGGCCTGCCCTGCATATCGGGAGTTTCAAACCGTCCCGGAACACCCGAAAATTCCGCAAGACATTCCAAGGCATACTCCGCCTTCATGCCCAAAGCCGTCAACGCTCCAAAAGCCGCCAGAGCGTTGTATACGCTGAAGCGCCCTGATATTTTAAGAGACGCCGGATAGCTGCGTCCATTATATACCAAATCAAACGCGCTGCCCTGACCCGAATAAGCTATGTTTTTTGCCATGATATCCGCGTCCCGGTCCAGGGCATAGGTAATTGCGCCTGCGGCAGCCCTGCGGCCTGTTTCGTCATCAATATTGACAACGGTTTTTTTGCAGCGGCCAGGCTCAAACAGCTTCAGCTTAGCCGCAGCATAGGTCTGCATATCTCCAAAAAACTCCAGATGGTCCTGGGTCAGATTGGTAAATATGCCTACGTCAAAAAGGATGCCCTCTACCTTGCGCAGATACAGCGCCTGAGCAGTTACCTCCATAACCACGCTTTTTACCCCTCTATCCCGCATTTTTCTCAGTATATACTGCAGTTCTATGGGGTCGGGAGTGGTAGAGGTCTTTATGCTTATATTCTGCTTTTCCCCGTTTATATATATACCCGAGGTGCCTATAAGCCCTACAGAAGCGCCCGTCTTATTAAGCGCATGGCGCAGCATAAAGGTAATGCTGGTCTTGCCGTTAGTGCCTGTTACTCCCAAAAAGCTCATGCCCCGCGCAGGATTCCCATAAAAGGCCGCAGCCATAAGGCTCATAGCCCGGCGCGAGTCAGGCACTTTTATCTGAGTTATATTATCCTGCGTAAATTCCTCTACTACCGCAGCCTCCGCTCCGTTTTTCAAAGCGCCGGCTATATATTTATGCCCGTCGGTCTCCAGTCCTCTTATCGCAAAAAACAGCGACCCCTTTACGCATTCTCGGTTATCCAGCGTCAGATGCCCTATTTCTTTATCAGCGTTTCCCTTTATAGAATATTCTTCCAGGCCGTCCAGGCCATGAAGGAGCGCTTCAAGCTTCATAAATACCCCCGCTAATCCTCGTCCTGATATATATCGGTATACGCGTCCACAGGCTCCTCGCCCGTTACCATTATTTCAGTATTGGAATAAACCATCGCTCCGGCGGCAGGCACCTGAGCTACAACCTTGCCCTCTCCCTGAACAAGCATGCGCAATCCGGCCTTGGCCAAAACCTTTTCAGCCTCAACCGTATCCATGCCTCTTACATCGGGCACCTCTATATCGGCAACCATAAGCTGGCTGTCCTCTTCTGTATTTTCAGGCTGCACGTTCATGTATTTAAGGGCGTTTTCCAAAATCATCTTGGCATAAGGCGCCGCTACAACGCTTCCAAAATCTATAGCCACGTCCGGCTCATCCACAACCACCAGCACGGCTATCTGCGGGTCGTCCGCCGGCGCAAAGCCTAAAAACGAGGCTATATGCTTATCACGCACGATTACGCCGTCACGGTATTTCTGAGCCGTACCCGTTTTTCCACCCACGCGGTAGCCTGGTATATAAGCGTTTTTACCGCCGCCTACGCGCACCACCTCTTCAAGTATCTGTCTGACTGTAGCGCTGGTTTCCTCGGAAATTACCTGCCGGATAACAGTCGGCTCTACGTTCATAACGCTGTTGCCGTCGTCGTCCACCATGCCCTTTACCAGATATGGCTGCATAAGCTTGCCGCCGTTTATAGCCGCTGAAACCGCTGTAATAAGCTGAAGAGGGGTAACCGCTACCGCCTGCCCAAAGGCCATGCGGGCCAGGTCTACGTTCTGCACATATTTCTGAGCCAGTACAAGTCCGCCCTGGTCCGCGGAAAAATCTATATTGGTTTCAGTACCGAAGCCAAAATTGCGCAGATATTTATAAAAGGTATCCACGCCGAGGCTCAGCCCCATTTCTACAAAGGCCGGGTTGCACGAATTGCATACGGCTTCAGTAAGCGTCTGGTGTCCATGCGGCACGTTGCGCCAGCATTTTATCTTCTGTCCATCCACCAGCGCATAGCCTATATCGTTAAAGGTGCTGTTGAGGTTTACCTTACCCTCCTCCAGCGCGCTGGCTAAAGTAATGATTTTAAAGACCGAGCCCGGCTCGTATACATCCAGTATAGCGCTGTTGCGCGAATATTCCTGCCATGCGTCCACATCGTCCAGAGGCGGGTCGTTAAGGTCGTAATCTGGAATATTTACCATGGCCAGTACTTCCCCTGTTTGAGGATTCATAACTACGCATTCAACCTTTTTCGCCTTTTGCTCCTCATAGCACTGCTTCATAGCGCTCTCAGCAAACTTCTGGATAACATAATCTATAGTGAGCACTAAATTCAGGCCGTTGGTCGGGTCTATATATCTCTCTTCCCCGCCCGGAATCTGCATGCCTCCTATATCGGTAGAGGAATAAATCCTGCCGGTAAGCCCGCGCAGGTATTTATCATATTTAAGCTCCAAGCCTTCCTTGCCCACGCCGTCAACCGACGTCCTGCCTAAAACCTGGGCAAGAGTATTGCCTTTAGGATAGTATCTCTTGCGGTCGTCCACCAAAACCACGCCCGGCAGATTTAATTCTTCAATAGCCAATACTTCCTGGTCTGAAAGATGCCGCTTTATATTCTGTTCAGCATATTTCGTATTAGTCACGCGGTTATAAATAGTTTCTCTGTCCATGTCCAGTATGGCTGCAAGCTGGTCGGCAGTCCTGTTGGGATCACCCTTTTTGGCAATCTGCGCAGGCTGCACCACCAAACTCTTGCTGCTTGCGCTTACAGCCAGCAACTCCATGTTTCTATCATAAATGGAGCCTCTGGAAGCGGATACTACAGTAGAAGATGTCCACTGTCCCAATGCCCGCCTCTGAAGCTCCTGTGATTTAACTATCTGCCATCTGAAAAGCTGCACCACCAGCAGCACAATGCAAACCATGAACGCGCCTAAAATCCAAAAGAGTCTGCTCTTATGCTTAGCATAAGCGTTATTCGCCAATTCACTTCCTCCTCTCAAGGGAATTCAGCCAATCCAGCAGCCTGTCGAAAAAGCCTCCGTTCTTCTGTATTTCGGTCAGCTCCTCGTATTCGGCTTGGGCAGGCTCCAGCTCAAGCTGGATTATCTGGCTGGCGTCAGGATATTTCATGCCTAATTCTCCGGCAAGCTCAAGATATTTTTCCATATCAGCGGCTTCGGCCAGCTCCTTTTTGGCGCTGTTAACCGCTACTATGCTGTTCTGAATCTCCTTGCCCATCTTTTGTATGCTGCGGTTGTTTTCGTATATAGCGGCGTTTCCCATAAGCAGCAGGCACGCCGAAGCGGCAAAAGCCAGAGTAAGCGTTACTCCGAGAAAGCGCTTAAAACGCTTATGCTTTTCCTGCCCGCCGGGCACCACCCGCAAATCAGGCTTTACCCTTGGCTGCTCCCGTTTTTCCGGCCGCGGATAAGAGGGGTTTATTTCAGGCTGAAGGGCGGCGTTGGAATCAAGCCGGTAACGCACGCTTACCTGCTCATCCTGATAAAGCCTATCCCTATTCCTTCTTCCTCTGTTATCCATTTCTATTCACCCGCCTTTAGCTATATTACATATATTTTGTCCCCAGCCTCTTCGGAGCACGGAATAATTCAGGCTTTTTCAAAGCAGCGCAGCTTTGCGCTCTTACTCCTGGGATTGCTCTCCATCTCCTGCGCCGAAGGTATAACGAACCGTCCCACAACCTTGCCCTTGGATACCGCCCCGCAAACGCAGACTGGCAGTTTGGGCGGACAAGTGCACGGCTTTTCCATATTCTGCATAACTCGTTTAACTACTCTATCCTCCAGGCTATGAAAGGTTATAACGCAAAGCCGGCCTCCCGGATTCAAACAATCCGCAGCGTCTCTAATGGATTGCTCCAGAGAACCCAGCTCATTATTTACCTCTATGCGTATAGCCTGAAAGGTTCTGCGCGCAGGATGAGGGCCTGTCCTCCTGGCTCGCGTGGGAATAGCCTTTTTAATTATATCTACCAATTCAAAAGTGGTTTCAATGCTTTTGCGCTGACGCTCCTGCACTATAAACTGAGCTATTCTGGAGGCCCACTGTTCTTCTCCGTAATCCCGTATAACTCTGTAAAGCTCCCGCTCGCTGTAATCGTTTACCACATGATAAGCGTTTAGATACTGGCTTTTATCCATTCTCATATCCAGAGGAGCGTCATACTGATAGCTGAAGCCCCGCTCAGGGTTATCCAGCTGATACGAGCTTACTCCCAAATCCAGAAGCACTCCGTCTACTCCCTCAATTCCCCGCTGAGCCAAAATATTTTTTATTTCTGAAAAATTCGCATGTACAAGGGTTACTCTGTCTCCGTATTCCTTTAATCTCAGCGCCGCAGCCGCCAGCGCCTCACCGTCTCTGTCTATGCCTATTAAACGCACGTCCTTTGCAGCCGAAAGTATTCCGCGAGCATGTCCCGCGCCTCCGAGCGTGCCGTCTATATATAATCCGTTATCCTTTACGCAAAGCAGCCTCAGCGTCTCGTCCAGCATAACGGGAATGTGCTTGAAATCCACTTCAGTTACTCCTTCCATCCTCCTGAGCCTTCAGCCCTTTCTGGAGGCTGCGTCTCTTTTCCAGGGACGCATAATCCTTTTGTTCCCAATTATCCTTATCCCAAATTTCAAAGCAATCAAAATTTCCTATAACTATAAGCTCTTTTTTAAGCTGGGCGTAGCCGCGCTGGCGCTGCGGAATAAGCACCCGGCCGGCGGCGTCAAAGCTTCCCTCGTTAGCCGTCGAAAAAAGGCTGCGTCTGAATTCCATTACTTCAAGGTCCAAGCTGTCCAGGCCCGCAACCTGACCCGTCACCTTTTCCCATGTTTCGGCGGGATATACGCTCAGGCAATTTTCCGCACCCTGAGCAATAATAAAGCTTTCGCCCAGCAAAGCGCGGAATTTGGCGGGCAGCCTTATACGGCCTTTATCGTCAATGGTAGCGTCGTAAGTGCCCAAAAAACCAAAGCCCTGCATATATCTCACCTCCTAATACAGTCTTGTATGGTTATTATACAATACTTTCTGCCCACTTACAACCACTTTTTTATTATTTTCATAGATTTTTTTGAGTTTTTGCCCACCAACGAACACAATAATAAAAAAAGCAGCCACAAAGGGCAGTGCTCATAAAACAGTAAAATAGCGATTTTGCGGAAAAGGTATGATTTCGGTCATACCTTTTCTGCTTTCATCAGTTCATCAACCGGGATGAAGCCTACAAGGTCATACTCAATGTGCGCCTTCTGTTTCCTCTTGCCGCCGGACTTGTCGGGGGCTTCCACATAGATGCCCTCTACAAGCTCTCTGAGGGCGTAGGGCGTGAGTTCCTTAAGTGTGCTGTATTTCTTCACCCTTTGGATGAACACTTCGAGATTCTGTATCTTTTGTTCCTGTGTCTTGATTTCCTCTTGCAGCTTATTGACCTCGGCTTTCAGCTCGGTCTGCTCGTTTTCATAGGTGGCGCTCATCATAGCGTATCGCTCGTCACTCAACTTACCGTTGACGTTGTCCTCGTAGATTTTGAGGAAAAGGCGGTCAAGCTCGGAACGCTTCTTGTATACCCGTATCGCTTCCTCGCTCTGTAATTGGAGCGTCCGTCCCATCTCACGGCGGAAATATTCTTCGTAATGGGTCACGATGGAGATGACTGACTCCATGTGTTTCCAGACCATACTTTCCAAGGTCACGGCACGGACATAATGCCCACTACACTTGTCCCTATTGCCGCGATGAGTAGAGCAGATAAAGAAGTCCTGCCGCTTTTCAAAGTGGCTTGTGGTAGAGTAATAGAGCTTCTGCTTGCAATCGGCACAGAACACCAGGCCGAAGAAGATACTGCTCTTGCCCGTTGCCGTTCTGCGATGCCGCTGCTGCCTGATTTCCTGCACCTTGTCAAAGACTTCCTGCGTGGTGATGGCAGAGTGCGTACCATAGAACACCTTTTGATTTTCAATAAGATTTACCCTCTGCTTCTTGTCCTAGATGGAGTTGCTGTAAGTCTTGAAGTTGACCGTTGCGCCGATATACTCCATCCGTTCGAGAATTGCCCCAATGGTGCTTTCGTGCCAACGGCATTCGTTTTCAGGAGGTCTGATGCGGCGTCTTTCTTCCGTCACGCTGTTTGTAGGCAGTAGGGTTAAGTACCTTTTCCTTTTCAAGCTGTGCGGCGATTTGGCTCGGACCTCTGCCCTGCATACACAGGTCAAAGATTTTCCGAACGACCTTTGCCGCTTCCTCATCAACCACCCACGCCTTTGGATTTTCGGGATGCTTCTTATATCCGTAAGGAACATTGACGGTCAGACGGTCGCCACGCTCGCCCTTTGCCTTTTGCACGGCTCGGATTTTGCCGCTGGTATCCCGCGCATAAAACTCGTTGAACCAATTCCTGATTCCTGCAAAATCGTTGTCGATGCTGTTGGAGTCGATGACGTCGTAGTTGTCATTGATGGCAATGAAGCGCACCCCGTGTTCGGCAAAAGTGAAGTTGATGAACATACCCGCCATAGCGGAGTTTCTTGAAAAGCGGCTGAGGTCTTTAACGACGATGGTCGATACTCTGTCAGCTTCCACCTCGACGAACATTTTCTGAAATCCGGGTCTGTTGAAATCAGTCCCGCTATAAACGTCGTCCACGAAAAACGAGAGGTTCGTGAAGCAGTATTCACGGGCGTAGGTTTCGAGGATTCTTCTTTGATTGGTCACGGAATTACTCTCGCCATCCAGAGCATCCTCCTGCGAAAGCCTACAATAGAGCGCGGTAATTTTGTCGGTTGCCCTTGACATATTTTTGTCCTCCTTCGGTTGAGCAACTGTCTGTACAGGATTGGATTCTTGAGTTATATCAAAAGAGGATTCGTTCATTCTTCGCCATCCTCCATGATATCAGTTTCATCATTGGCGGCTTGATGCTGCATAATGCATTTGAGCTTTTTATCAAGGGTTTCTGTTCCCTCATAGCTGCCCGTCACCGTGTATTCCGCGCCGCCGATTTCTTCCGTAATGGTGATTTCGGTAAGCCAAAAGGCGGACGTATTTTTGACTTCGATGTTGCCCTTATCATCAAAGGAAACATCTCGCTTGGGAGCAGCATCGGGACGAGGCCTGACTTTGAAATATGGGTTGGGGTTTGTGAAGTGGTATTCGGGGATGGGAGCAGCTTCATCGTCTGCGCCTGCATCAAAATCCTCATCCTCCATAATCTCTTTTAATTCCTCGTCCGTCAACTCAATCATATCGTCCATCGTAAATATCGCTCATTTTGATTTTTGGACTCACTTCGTTAAGCCTCCTTTTCGTTCAATCGCTTCGATTCGTTTTACACAAAATATCGTGGGATAGCAAAGCGGACAGCCGCCGTCAATGGTCAAGATGAACGGTTGCGCCGCCATTGACGGTGCCCGCCCGTTTCGCTCATTCGCAGACAAGGCGGCGGTTGCCGCCGGTTTTCATTTAAGGAAATGGCGCTTGCTATTTTGAGAAAACGGAGAATAGCAAGCACAGCAGGTGTAACTACATACTGCATTTTTGATGCCAGCAAGCACAGCCGCTGTCCGTACACATTGACTTGGCAAGCAGGGCACGGAGGTACCCACTTTGCATCGTTGCCGTTATGTTCAAAACATACCTGGCAAGCAATGCACAGCGGTCCCCACTCGTGCGTTTTGCAAAATTTCTGCCTTGCTGACCTTTTGCAAAACCTTGTTGGGCAACATCCCAAACCCTTAAACAATTTCAAAGAAATTGACTGCGCACCGTTGGTGCTGATTAACGTAATTTTTCAAAAGTTCGTTTCTTTGTTTTCGCTCGCTTTGTGATTTTGGCAAGTACCTTCAAGAGCCATTTTGCGAAGATATGCACTAAGGTTGTCCATCCCATAATCTGCCATTCGTTTTTTTATCAATTCAAGTTCTGCTGCGTTTACAAAGAACTTTACCTGTATTGGTCGTTTACGATTTCTGTTTTCTGCCATTGATGTTATCTCTCTATCACCCTCAAGTCTTTTCTTGCAATTATATCTGCTTTTATCCTGTTGTTTCTTCGTTCCACAAACTCAAGTTCTTTCTCAATCCAAGATAAGTATTCGTCAACCGTTTTGGGAAGCGGAAAATACTCAAAATTGCCATTCCCCAACCAAAATTTAACTTTACTGTCATTGGTAACGCAGTCTTGCAAGTAAAAGAAATCTACATAACCCTTAAAATCAACAAACAAATCGAAAAAGTCTTTATTTTGAAGCAAGATATTATATAATGGGCTTTTTTCGTTCAAATAATACTTGCGAATACATTCTAAAGTTAAATCCCAACGGTCTTTTATAAGCGGGTTACATCCTCGGGATTGATTTATACCTCCTTGCTTTTTGGGAAAAATGATTTCACCACCAAGAGTATATGATCGGTGTACATAATTTTCCATATATGAATGGTAGTCTGGCAACGAGTTTGCAATCTGCTCTATCATAGCACGGTAGCGACTATATCTAAAACTAACAATGATTGAATCACTACCAAAACGAAAATCTTTCCAAGTCAAATAATTGGCACCTTTATCTATTTGCAAGCCCATTATTTCACCATTCGGCAGGGGCTTACTATATAACAACTTGTGATATAATTGCATTGTTTTACTTGCACTATCGGGATCGCCATTTGGACTGCCTAATAGATAATCTTTTTCCCAATATCCATTCCAATACCTTGGGGTGTCTGTTGTAAAATCAAACGTTACATCAATTGATAAGTTATCCACAATATTTTCCTTCCATATTTGATAAAACTATTAACACTTGTTTTTTTATTCCTTATTCACAATATGCTCTTACAAATCATTTTTCAGAAGCACATAGTGTGTACACACAATGTTATATATTATTTTCGATGATTTTTCAATGAGTTCGCTAAAGTTTATCGCATTAAAGTGTAACTTTTCTATGAATCAATGGCGATAGAGCAATTTTAACGACATTCAGCACACTCTGCATCGAAATGTACAGCTATCGACTTAACGGTTTGGTGGGATTGCTTGCAGAATTGTAAAGATTTATACGCCATAATGAACAGCATTCATTATGGCGTGATTCGCTGTTTGATATGGTTTTATCACGGAAACGGCAACTATTTTACCCGTTTCATTATCCTCGCCGCACAGGTCGAAAAATAAACGATTTTCGCCCCTTAAACGCACAAAAGCAGACGACACCCAACCGAAGTTGAATGTCGTCTGTTTGTTTCCAATCCTGCCTAACAGATGCCGTAATTCGTAATTTTTGATGGATTACTGTCTTACGGACACTCTGCTAATTGGCTGCTTTTTAACTTTTACCCTCAATTTGCAAGTAGCTATATCTTCCTAATGCATTAATTTGCGTCCTGCGGCGTTGCCGTTATTCCTTATGCGCCCTTTGTATATGGTTCTAACGCGCTTTACAGAGCACAAATCAATGCGCTCCCACCCCACGGCCTCAAATAAAGAAAATTTCTTCATTTCCAAGGCGGAAAATGAAGAAACAAGCCTAGGGATATGCCTATTTTAGAATAACGCAGAAAATTAAGAAATGCCCGAGTTATAAGAAATACCGTTTCTCTTAAACTGAAAGCATCCCTATATAATCAGCGTTCACATACGGAATTTAGCGCTTGACATATATATAAAATTCCTCTTGGACGGCCGCACGCGCTTTGGGGCGCGGCCGTCCAAGAGGAATTTATTTTGTTAAAGATATTCTAAAATTACCGAATATGCCTTTATCAGCTTCTCCAGCGAAAACGCTGCGTTGGCCGGGCTGGTAGAGGGCAGTTTAACCGCCTTGATTCCCGTTACAGGCTCGCAGAAACGGCAGTAAAGCTCATAAGCCTTGCCTCCTGTAGCAAATATGCCCTTTATATCGGCCGCAGCCAAAACACGCTTTAGATTATTAGGCGTCGGATTCATTATGCTGGTATCCTTTGTGCCCTCTATCTCGCAGCTATACAATACGTCCCAGACAGCTATTTGGTTATTAAGCAGAAAGGCTTTTTTCTCCTCATTGCCCTCCGGGCATTTCTGCTTTAAAACCCCCGCCATAACCTTCCAGAAGCGATTCTGAGGATGTCCGTAAAAAAAACCGGTTTCCCTCGATTTAGGAGAAGGAATGCTGCCCAGCATAAGCACGCGCGAAGCGGAGTTATAAACCGGCGGTATAGTATGCACTACAAAAATAGCCTTTCCCCTCCCCAGCGTTTAAGCTTCTCAAATTCCTCCTCAGAATCAAAGAATTTTATTTTGAATTTATGCTTTCGCCGCTCTCCCGGCGCAAGAGCTATTAAAGAGCCGTCCCGGCGCGCCGCCGCGCGGCCCAAAACGTAATTAGTGGCCGGCTCCAGCCCCAAAACATATTCGCCGCTGCTGATATTTTTCCATTGAATAAAATATTCCAGCATGCCCGCATCGTAATAATACACCATACCCAAGCCCAGCTTATGATTATATACAGACGCAAAGGAAGCTCCATCCGCATCCCGGCGCATGGTATGGAAATAGCATACCTCTGGAGCGCCGTCCGCAGGAGCCTCCATGCGCGTCCAGTTATCCCTGCCCGGAACGGAAATTTCGTCCCGGGGCCTAACCTCCATGGTGGGCAGAAAAATCTCTGCGTTCTCATCTATAAACGGATAACCGAAATTAAAATGATATAGCTGCATATATTCGCAGGATGCAAAGCCCTCGTTGACTATTTCATCTTCCAGAATAATCTCGTTAATCGCATGCTTAAATTCATACCGCCGCCTTAAAAGCAGATGCTCCCCAAAGAGCTTGCTCTGCCTTATCTGTCCCTCAAGGCGCGCCGTGCATACGCCATTTTCCATACCAGTTTTTACGCTGTACTCTTCGGCTGGCATATAGGCAATGCGGCCGTGCAGCCCGTAAAATTCTCCCTCATCCTCAGAGGGCGCGCCAAAAGCCGTAAGCCCGCAGGTAGTGAGCAACCCCGCAGTAAATCCGCGCTGCCAATTTTCCCCCTCAGGCTCGTAATAAGCAGGATGGGTTATTCCGCAGGAGTTTATATAGCTTATATTTACTCCCTTATACAGCACATGAGCCATATCCATACATCTATCCGCCAGAACGGTTACGTCCAATCCCCCTCCGTTATTTATCTGGCTGGCCAGCACTCCCCTCGCCCTGCCCGTCTCATATCTGAAGGTCTTTACATTAAATTCCTGGGACATATCGCCTGTATATCTGTTTCTATAAGCGTCCATTATTCTCTTCTCCTCAGCTTAAAGCAAATAAGAAATTTCAGGCTTAAATTTTCAGCGCCCGGGTATACCAGGCGCTGAAAATTAAAACGCAACTGTAAAAGAATACGTTCCCTTAAAGGAAAAGGATTCTATATAGGCATACTTATTAAAAAGGCCGGCCAATCCGCTGGACTTTTTAACCAGCTTAGACTGAAGCTCTTCTGCCTGGCCGCTCTTAGGGGGAGAAGCCCATTCGTATTTCTCAGCGTTTCCCTCAGAATAAGCCTCTTTGGTTTTATAATATTTAATAAGCAGCACTTCTTCATTTATAATGGAATCTATGTAACCGCTCACAGCGTCTATATGCAGCCCGATATCATCGCAGAGCACATAAGGATATACCCCCACTCCCGCGCTTTCATTATCAAAATACAGCCACAGCTTTTCCTCCGAATCAATTACCGGCATATTCATCTGATAAATGCAGATATTATGATTATCAGGAGAAAGGCGCCGCACAAGATGCTCTTCAAATTCAGGATATTTTTCCAGTAATCTAAGCAAAAGCTCTTCCTGAGCCACCGAGGTTTTAGCCGGAGCTGAAAATTTTAAAAGCAGCTCGGTAAAATCCCTGTAGTCATGCTCCATAGTGAGCCTGTCCTGCAGCCTGCAATTTGCGTATTCCTCTCCGTTTACAGTTATTTTAAAATATTGCCCCTCGTCCGATTTGGAAAAGGAAATACTTATATTGTCGCGGATAAGCTGCCAATCGCCGCGCGTATCCCCTTCAAGAGAAAAGCTCTCTTCAACCAGCAGCAGCCGTCCAGCCAGCAGGCAGAATATAAATTCTCCTCTTTTTTCCTCATTCTCCAGACATTCGGTTATGGCCCGTCTCTCCAATTCCGCCGGCAGCGCAAATTGATTCTTATCCTCGATATAGATTTCTCCGCCGGTATAAAAACTGGAAGCGCATACCGCCTTCCCCAAATAGCCTTTATTCTTTTCTTCAATGGAAAAATCCCATCCCGGCGCGTAAATCCCGATAATATCAGGAGTATCCTCAAAGAATACCGTTTCCTTAATATCCTCCCTGCCCGTCAATTCAATATATTTTTCCAGGCAAGCATTCAGCTCCATAAAGCTTCTCCTTTCGCTTTAAAATACAAGCACATTTTTTGCACGGACATACCTATGCTGGTTTTTATTATACACGATATAATTCCAAGTGACAATGGGGTAAATTAATTTAATACCGAAAATACTGTACGAAGCATTATATTTATATCCCCAAGCAAGCTTACATTCTCCAGATATTCTAAATTATACTTCATTTTTTCAGGCAGGATTATATTTATATATACGCTGTCCGCGTCGTCCGCCCTTCGTATAAGCTCGCTTTCATCCTTATATTTTATGCTGGCCAGACTGGTAAGCCCCGCAGGCAGCAAAAGAGTAGACAGCATTTTAGGAGTATAAGCCGAAACATATTCCGGCACCTCTGGACGCGCGCCCACAAAGCTCATCTGCCCCGCAAGGATATTAAATACCTGCGGAAACTCATCCAGCTTAAGCTTACGCAGCCATTTGCCTGAGCGCGTAATGCGGCAGTCCCCGCTTGTGGTTACCTTTGAGCCTATGCTTTCCGCGTCTTTCACCATAGTCCGGAATTTTAATATTCCAAAGGACCTGCCCAATGAAGTTATGCGCGTCTGCTTAAAAAATACCGGCCCCCTGGAATCCAGTTTTATTATAATTGCTATAACCAGCATAGCCGGAAGCAGCACAATCGCCAATATAAAGGAAACCACAATATCAAACAGCCTTTTTATAATAAGCGCAGCGCGCCGCTTTTTAAGCATATCATAATAGGGGCGCACCTCGTCGCAGCGAAACTGCTCGGGAAGCTCCTCCCATTTTTTTAATATCACCTTTTATCCTCCTAAATAAGATTTAACAAAAGCTGAGCAGTATAGGCGGCCTGCTCATCCGTCAAAACAGTATTGAGAGGCAGAGTTATTTCATTTTTATACATATTATATGCATTTGGATACGCTTTAATATCAAAACCCATCTGTTTATATGCCGTAAGCATGGGCAAAGGCTTATAATGCACGTTTGCCGTAACGCCGTTATCCGCCATAGCCTCTATCAGCGAGTTGCGCTCCTGCTCGTCCGCTCCCTCTATGCGGGTTATGTAAAGATGCCCGCTGGAAATGTAGCCGGCGTTCAAATGTTCTATAGGCTTGATACGGCTGCCCATAAACGCTTTATTATAAAACTGTATAAGCTCCCTTCGCCTTAAGAGTATGCTTTCATACCGCTTAAGCTGAGAGAGTCCCAGAGCGGCGGCCATATCCGTCATATTGCATTTATAGCCCGGAATCATAATATCATATTCCCAGCCGCCGCGCGAATTTTTATTCAAGGCGTCCTTAGTCTGGCCATGCAGCGAAAGCAGCATATAATTCCTATATATTTCCTCATCATCCACGCCCGATATGCTTCTCCAAGCAACGGCGCCGCCCTCGGCCGTAGTAAGATTTTTAACGGCATGAAAGGAAAAGCTGGTAAAATCAGCCAGACTGCCGCTCATTCGTCCCGAGCGGGAAGCTCCAAAGGAATGAGCCGCGTCCGCAATAATTGCTATTCTGCCCAGAGCCTCCTGCATTTTGCTATTGGGCCGGAAAAGCGTGCGGTTCTGCTCGGCCAAAAGCAGCAATTTATCATAATCAACAGGAATGCCCGCCAAATCCACCGGAATTACAGCCTTTGTCCTGGAGGTAATTGCGCCCGCCAATTTCTCCATATCCATAAAAAAGCTGCCTGGAGCAGTATCTATAATTACCGGCTTCGCGCCCACATGGCATATAACGCTGGCAGTAGCAGTATAGGTATAAGCGGTAGTTATTACTTCGTCTCCCGGCTGCACTCCTAAAACGCGCAATGTAAGCTCAAGCCCGGCCGTCGCGGAATTAAGGCAAACCGCCCGCGAAGTTCCGCAATAATCAGCTATCTGCCTTTCAAATTCCTTAGTGCGCGGACCGGTGGTTATCCAACCTGAGCGCAAAGCTTCTACAACCTGGTTAATATCCTCCTCGTTAATGTCCGGAGGCGAAAAGGGTATATTCATTTTATTCAATATATTTCATCTCTTCCTGACGTTCGCTTTTATATTAAGGCATTCGCCTACAGGGAGTTATTATAGCACATCGGTCAAATATAGTAAAATGCATAATCATGTCGGCCAAAAAAGAAATAACGCGTCTATTTAATGCCTCTTAAAGGCGATTTAATAAACGCATTAGTTCTTTAATATTTATTTTTCAGCGTGTGCCAAAAAGCAATCCCGGCGTCTCTTCCCCATTTAATAAGCTATATCGCGGCCCGGCTTAATAGTCATAGACGCATGGCCCGGACAATTTACATTATTATCTTGCCGAACCCATTATAGCATCATACACAACGGCAAAATTAGAGGGCGAAACGGAAAACAGATATTCGGTAGCGCCGCTATCTTCAGGCACAATATGAAACATTATCTCTTCGTCCCCGCGCAAAGCCGTCAGCACGGTCTTCTTATATGAATCGTCAATAAATATGCGATCGCCTCCGGCATACATAGTGCCCGTTAAGGGGACATCCCCCGAAGAGGTCCGCATGGTTATATTATATTCGTCCACATACCGCGACGAAGCATTTTTTACCTGGTATCTATCATATTCATATAAAAAAATAGTAATATCTTTCTGGTCAACAAGCATCTGTACAGTCAGCTTTGAATTATTTGTGGCGCTGTTGCTGAATTTCCCTACAAAATAGCTTTTATTTCCTATATACCATTCCTCCGTCGGCTGGTCAAATTCATCTACATAATGATATGTTTTCCATACGCCGCCTATATATTGGCCGCAGCGCGAGCATTTTCCATCTGTCGTAGTATGCCCGAGCGCCCGAATAGCCTGCTTCTGGCTAATCACCTCTCCGCATATTTCGCATACCGTTTCTCCGATAAATCCCGCCTCTGTGCAAGTCGCCTCCTTGCTTTCTGCCGGAGCGGACTCCTTATGTCCCGTCGCCGGTATCTCCTCCTGCTCCAGCTTAACCCCGCCGCATATTGGACAATGGCTCCCCTCCGTTAAGCCAGGTCCAACGCAGGTGGGTGCAACCGCCTCGTCAATGACCCATTCATGCTCGCATTTTCGGCCCTCTCCAGAATTATCAGGCGAATGCCCATTCGCCGGGCTTTCATCGCCGCACACAGCAAGCATAAAGACCAATAAAAGCAAAATAACCACCATAAATCCCTTTTTCACAAAATACCCTCCTTCTTTAATGCCGGCTTGCAAAGCACATTGGCTAAGCAGCCGATATTACAGCCTTTTTTACGCCGTTGTCCTGTTATAGGACAATGAATTACGATTTGCACAATGCCATAGAATATGTCCTATGCCAAGACAAAAAGAGGAGTTATATGGCAAGAATAACAGATGGGCAAAAAAAGAATATGGTGGGAGAAAACGTGCGTAAACTCCGTATACAGCGGGGCATGAGCCAGCAGGCGCTGTCCGAAAAGCTGGAAACCCTGGCCGTTTATATCTGCCGAGGTTCAATTTCCCGGATTGAAGATAACCAGCGTTCCATAACCGATATAGAGCTGTACGGCCTGGCTAAGGTTTTAAACGTTTCTATCGAAGATTTATTTAAAACCTAAAAGCTTTAACTGCGTTTATAACGTTCAAATGCCATAAATATAAGGGTTAAGTTTCTAGAAACCTAACCCTTGTGTTTTTGCGCTCTGAACGCGTCATTATAAAAGTCCTTAATAATATGCGCGCCTCATCCAAGCCCCTATAAAAGCCCGTTTAAACAAGAATATCGTTTTCCTCCTGCGTAAGGCAGAGCTTTGAAACCGACACCTCGTAGGCGGTGCGCTCTTCCAGGGAGCCGTCCTCCAGCTTTTTCTGATACTGCCTGCTCTGCAGACGCCCCGTTATGCTCATAAACTGACCTACCTCCAGATTTTCACAGTAACGGGCGTTGCGCCCCCAGCAAATGCATGGTATGTAATCGCTTTTACCGTAAGCCCTGTTTACCGCAAGAAGCAAATCTGTAATCTCGCGGGAGAAGGGAGTCACTCGATAAACCGGCTTTTTGCACACAAAGCCCTGCAAATATATGCTGTTTTCATCCGGCAATCCGCTTTCGGCAATATATACCTCCTTAGCAAAAAGCTGAAGCACCAGCTTGCTCTTATTTTCATTTACTATATTATACGACCTAACCTGGCCGTCCACACACAGCCTCTGCCCTTCAATTATTTCTTCATTCATAAGCCGCTCGGAAACTGTAACAGGCAAAATATCCGACTGTCCGGACAGTCTCTCTACCTTAAGCTTAAAAACATAAAAGCTCTCCCCAAAAATATCATGGCTGTATTCCAGCTCGCTCTCTACAATGCCGCAAAGATGCGCAATATTATTTAAATCGGTATTCATTGGTCATAACCTCGCTTCGTTAATTTAATATATGCCTCAGCTCTTATGCTGGATACCCTGATCATCCACAGTATAATCCCCGCTGTATATTAATTCGGAAACCGGCACCACCTCGTAGCCCTTTCTCTTTAAGCTCTCCAGCACCAGGGGCAGAGCGTCCAAAATATGCTTTGAATTATTATGGAACAGCAGTATTGAGCCGTTCTGCACACTCTTGTTCACCCGGTTAAGTATCTCTTGAGCGCTCAAATCCTTCCAATCCAGGCTGTCTACATCCCATTGTATGCAGTGCATATTCTGTTCGCGCACCGTATTTACCACCGTATCGTTATAATCCCCGAAGGGAGGACGGAAAACAACGGGCGTTTTACCAGTAAGCTCCTTTATTTTTTCATTTACCTGCGTTAATTCCTGAATCATTTGTTCTTTGCTTAGCTGAGTCATACGAGGATGATTAGCCGAATGATTTCCAATTTCAAATCCTCTTTCAGATATACTTTTGACCATATCGGGATATTTATCTATCCAGAATCCCACCAGAAAAAATGTGCCCTTAACGCCGTGTTCGTCCATTATATCCATAATACCAGCCGTCTTATCGGCACCCCACGCGGCGTCAAAGCTTATCGCTACCTTTTTCTCCTTCGTATCCACTCTATATATGGGCTTAACCCCCGTCGTAGCAAATGCGGCAGCGCCCTGATTGCGCGTAAAAATACTTGTAAGCAAAATTACCGCTATAACCGCCAGCGCTATTCCGCCGGTAATAAAAATCCTTTTTTTATCCATATAAAAGATTTTCATACCTATCTCCCCCATTTCCAGATTTTTATTTTCTCTGTTAATAATATTTAGCTTAAGCCATAAATATGATAAACAAATGTTTTATCCGCTTAGACAATACTCTCAATTTATATATAAAAGCGCCGCGCAGCCTGAAGT
>ERZ857969.2610-NODE-2610-length-20114-cov-4.827160_pt1 | contig 20114 bp, 13 predicted proteins | sample MGYA00519864_ERZ857969 | MGnify/ENA primary metagenome ERZ857969 (study PRJEB31778, sample SAMEA3449382) | human gut metagenome | biome: human gut; feature: human-associated habitat; material: faeces | place: United Kingdom | collected 2010/2012 ... | reverse complement strand
TGCGGCCCTCACGGCCGATGATGCGGCCCTTCATCTCGTCGCTGGGCAGCGGGACGACGCTGACGGTCGTTTCGCTGCAGTGGTCAGCAGCGCAGCGGCTGATGGCCTGACCGATGAGGTTGCGGGCGATGCCGTCGCAGTTCTCCTTCAGGTCGGTCTCGTAGGCAGCGACGCGGATGGCCTTCTCGTGGGTCAGCTCCTCGTCCACCTTGTGCAGCAGCACCTCGCGGGCGTCCTCCTGGCTCAGGCCTGCCAGCGTTTCCAGACGCTCCATCTCCTTGGCGCGCAGAGCGTCGATCTCTGCCAGACGCTCCTCGGCCTCGGCAGCGCGCTTTTTCAGCTCTTCTTCCTTCTTTTCCAGCGCCTCGGTCTTGCGGTCCAGCGCTGTCTCCTTCTGGTCGATGCGGTTCTCCTGACGGCTGATCTCCGCACGGCGCTGCTTGATCTCCTTGTCGGCCTCTGCCTTCTGGGCATCGACCTCAGCTTTCAGACGGAAAGCCTCGTCCTTTGCTTCCAGAACCGCTTCCTTGCGCTTCTGGTCGGCGGTCTTGATCGCCTCGTTCACCAGCCGGGTAGCCTCGGCCTCGGCGCTGCCGATCTGGGCTTCGGCAGTCTTTTTACGGTTGTTGTAACCAATAAAATAACCCGCAGCCACGCCGACAACAGCAACGATCAAGGCCACGATCACTCCGATCGCGGTCATTGCGTTCACTCTCCTTTGTTTCAATTCAATGCAAAATTAAAAGCAGGAGACGCTGCGCAGCAGGACACGGGCAATGATATAGAAAGAGCTTTCAATGCAAAAAGTGACACCAAAACCATACGCACCACCCAAAACCGGCGGCACGGGCAAAAGCATACGGCTTTTCTCTTTACGGTTCCATTTTATATCAAACAGGCACGCTTTGCCTGAAACGGGTACAGGGGTCACACAGAAACCTGCGTACAGCGTCTTTGATTCCATACTACTAAATATAGTACGAAACATTTGCCCGCTTGTCAAGAGGAAAACCCTGCCCGCAGAACATTTTGTGCAGAAAAACAAAAATAAGATGGCCGAGGGGGTTCTCTCCTTCAAACCAAAAGGGCTGCCCCGGAGAACGGAGCAGCCCTTCTGGTTTATGATGAAGAGAAGAAAATGAAGGAGAATAGCTTATTATTTGGCGGCTTTTTCGCCCTCCGGGAAGATGATCTTATTCACAAAGAAGAAGATGACCATGGAGATGCCGCCGTTGAGCACGGTGGTGCCGATGTTGTAAATAAAGTCCGGTACCAGCAGCCCGGCCACTGCCACCCAGATGCAGTTGATGGAGTTGACGATGCAGGTGATGATGCAGAAGGCCAGCACATACCAGCCGATCTGCTTTGCCAGATTGCCCTTGCTGCGGAACACAAAATTGCGCTGGATGGGGAAGTTGATGCACTCGCCGATGACCATGGCGATCATGTAAGCGCAGAAATAGGGCAGACCGCCGTGGGCGGCGTCGTAGCCGAGGATGTTCCACTTGAAGGTCTCGCCGAACAGGGTGATGTCGATGCCCGGCCAGCCGAAATCCACCACCGGCAGGCTTGCAAAGGCCTTGGGCAGAAATTGCAGCAGCAGGTACTTGAACACGGTGATGAGGTTGGACACGATGACGAACAGACCGCCCTCGCGCACCCACTTGGCAGCGGCGGGGTGCTTTGCCGCAAAGTTATTCCAGAAATTCATAGCCTGCTTCCTTTCAGCTGTTTTTCAAGCGCTCTTCCATGCGGCTGTTCAGCACGAGGTTCTTCACGGCCTCCACGATCACCCGCACAAGACCGATGATCCAGAAGCCCTGCAGCTCCATCACGATGCCGTCCACCATGCCCATGCTGATAGCGCCGTTGGTCATTTTGGACAGCGCACGCAGAGGCATATTGTACTGGAACAGGATGTTCAGGTCGGGCTTGCCCTTTTTGATGCTGCGGCGCAGCAGGGTGCCCAGCACGGCAGCCGCCAGCCAGCCGATGGGGCTGCGTCCGTGCCCCATCTCGCCCAGCGTCATGTTGCGGTCGATGTGCACCTTGTTCTCCGGGATGGGACGGCCCAGCAGCGCCTCAAACTCCGCGTCCGGCACGTTCTGCACCTGTGCAGTGCGGTAATGTGCAAGGTCTTTGCCCGCGTAGGGGTCGGGTGCGCCGGTGCCCGCCACCGTGACAGCGGCAGTCAGACGGATATCGGCGCTGGAAGCGCCCACCAGCAGCTGATAGCTGCCGCCCTCCACCTCCCAGCGGTCGGTGGCAACGTTCCAGTAGCGGAACGCCTTATCGTCCAGCGGGATGGTGACGGTCTTGCTCTCTCCGGCTTCCAGCTGCACCTTGGTAAAGCCCTTCAGCTCCTTGGCGGGGCGGAAAACTTTTGCATCCGGCTTTGCCACATACAGCTGCACCACCTCTGCACCGGCACAGCTGCCGGTGTTGGTGACAGTCAGGGTCACGCCCTTTTCGTCTGCTTTCAGGTCACTGTACGCAAAGCTGGTATAGCTCAGGCCGTAGCCGAAGGGGAAGGCGGTGGGCACACCGGCGGTGTCGTAGTAGCGGTAGCCCACATACAGACCCTCGCGGTACTCCACAGTGGGGCCGTCGCCGCCGAAATGCGCTTTTGCGGGGGTGTCGGCGTAGCTGCGCGCCCAAGTCTCAGCCAGCTTACCGCAGGGGTTCTGCGCGCCGGTGAGCACCTCGACCAGTGCGCCCGCACCGGCCTGACCGCCCAGACAGCCGTAGACCAGCGCCTTGCAGTCCTTGGCCCAACCGCTTTCCAGCGAGGAGCCTGCGCTCAGCAGCACCACCACGTTGGGGTTTGCCGCTGCCACAGCCGCCAGCAGTTCCAGCTGGTTCTCTGCCAGCTTCATGTCGGCGCGGTCGATGCCCTCGCTCTCTTTGATCTCGTCCAGACCCATGCACAGCAGCACCACATCGGCGTTCTTTGCCAGCAGCACCGCCTCGGCCTTCAGCGCCTCGTCGGGCTTGCCCTGCCGGTCAAAGCCCTTGGCGTAGCCGACGCTGTTCAGGCCGCTTTCGGCAAGGCAGTCCAAGAAGGAATCCACCTTGATGGAGTTGACGGCGCTGGAGCCTGCACCCTGATAGCGAGGCGTCTGGGCAAAGTCGCCGATGACCGCCACCTTCTCCCCCTTTGCAAGGGGCAGCAGGCTGTTTTCGTTCTTCAGCAGCACGATGCTCTGGGCAGCAGCCCGGCGTGCCAATGCGTGGTGGGCGTCGGCATCGAACTTGCCGGGTGCGGCGTCCACCGCCGCCTTGGTGGTGAACACCAGCTCCAGCAGTTCGTCCAGCCGGGCGTCCACGTCCGCTTCGGTGATCTTGCCGGTCTGCACTGCTTTCATCAGCTCCCGGACGGCGTCCCCACCGGGGGCGGGCATTTCCAGCGTAGAGCCGTTCTTTACGCCAAGGGCGTGGTCGTTGCTGCCGCCCCAGTCGGTGACCACTGCGCCGTCAAAGCCCCAGTCCCCGCGCAGGATATCCATGAGCAGGTGGGTGTTCTCGTTGGCGTAGGTGCCGTTGACAAGGTTATAGGCGGACATGATGGTCTTAGGCTGCGCTTCCTTGACCACCATCTCGAAGCCGGTCAGGTAAATTTCCCGCAGGGTGCGCTCGTCCACGATGGAATCCGAGGCCATGCGGCGCAGCTCCTGACTGTTCACCGCAAAGTGCTTGGGACAGGCGGCAATGCCGTTTTTCTGGATGCCGCGGACGTAGGCCGCAGCCATCTTACCGGCAAGGTAGGGGTCCTCCGAGAAATACTCGAAGTTGCGGCCGCACAGGGGGCTGCGCTTGATGTTCAGGCCGGGGCCCAGCAGCACCGACACGCCCTGTGCCGCTGCTTCTTCGCCCATGGCTGCGCCCACAGCCTCGCCCAGTGCGGGGTCCCAGCTGTTGGCAACGGTAGCCGAGGTGGGGAAGCAGGTGGCAGGCACACTGGGGTTCAGGCCCAGATGGTCAGCCGCGCCCGCCTGCTTGCGCACGCCGTTGGGGCCGTCCGACAGGGTAATGGCCGGGATGCCCTTGCCCGGCAGCGCCCGGGTGGTGAACACCGTACCGCCGCTCAGCAGGGCGCATTTCTGTTCCAGGCTCAGTGTTTGAATGATGTCTGCGTGTTTCATAGCTTGGCTCCTGACGATGAACAAAGAAAAGGGGCGGGCGGATACCCGCCGCCCCCTTGCGTGTTAGAATTTATCCGTTAGGCGTTGATGTTTTTGGATGGCTTATAATTTTCAGGGTGCATCTGCTCGTCCTTATTGCGGCGGACCATCCAGTAAATGCAGCCCACTGCCAAAACTGCGACAACGGCATCCAGCGTGTACATCCACTTCATCCAGAGCGGCGTGATATTGACCAGCTTAGAAGTCTCAGACAGACCGTTCATAGCGACACTGTGGCTGACCGTATAGCAGATATCGTGCGCGGCGTTCCGCAGATAGGTCATGATCTGCGGGTCATTCTTATAATCTCCCAGATCAAAAGAAGTTTCGTTGGTGTTCATCCACATATCGGTACCAGCCTGCAAGCCAGCCTTGATATCCATATAATCCGGCAGACCAGCAAAGTCCGTGATCACGATGCCATGGAAGCCCCACTCGTTCCGCAGAACATCCGTCAGGAGTTCATAGTTTGCACCGCACCATTTCGTGCCGATGCGGTTGAATGCGTTCATCACGCCCAGCGTTTCACCGCTCTTGACACTCTCTTCAAACGGTGCGAGGTACAGCTCACGCAGTGCCTGTTCGTTCAGGAATGCGGAAATGCCGTCCTTCGAACCCTTGATGTTCATGTTTTCATCGATCACACCCTCGGTATCGTTGACTGCAAAGTGCTTGATGTAGCAGAACAGGCCCTTGCTCTGAGCGCCTTCCACCGTGGAAGCACCCATCTTACCGCTGATGAAACCATCCTCCGCGTAATACTCGAAGTTACGGCCGCTGTACGGAGTTCGATGGATATTCATAGCCGGTGCATACCAGCCCTGAATTCCTGCGAACATTGCATCATTGCCAACCGCAACACCCATCTCATAGGCCAGATCCGTATTCCATGTGGAACCAATCACAACTTCCGTGGGATATGCCATTCCCTGCGTACCACCGATCAGCGTTGCAGAGATACCGGCAGGGCCATCCTTTTCCTTGGTGGCGGGCTTCAGGATATAGTTCAGGCTCGGCGTACCATAGCCGCCCATGCGGACCATGTAAGCCAGATCATCGGCAGATATCACATTCAGGATGTCGTTCCACGAATCATCATCGAACATCGTATCACGGTAATGCGCAAGCGTCAGATTTTCCGTGTTCTCCTCACCCGTGACAGGCATCGTATAGGCATCCTTGTCCTCCGTATACTGGGGATACAGTGCATCAATGATCTCCTGCGGGAAAGTAATGTACTTTTCGCCGGTGGTCTCGTCCACGCGCGTGCAGAATGCAGTCGGGAACGTGCCGACCCAGTCATTACGGGTCAGGTACTTGGTATCAGAATATTCGTCGTAATTTGCAATGTTGGCGTAATCGAACTTATTGGAGATTTCCGTACCCGTGGTGCTGTCCACAGCATACGTCTTGGTATCCAGAGCGGCATTGTTCCACTCTGCGGTCATCGTGCTGTCGCCTTCTGCGGTCATGCCATCCGCAACCGTCTTGCCCTTTGCGGCTAGAATGTTGTTCAGGGCATCATGTGCATCATGGCCCACTGCAAAGTAGTAATCGCCTGCATCCAGAATATAGGTCTTTGCATTGGTATAGTCATAGGACTTCAGGCTTTCCTTGTCCACCTGAATCTCCACGACCTGAGATTCGCCCGGCTTCAGCACGTCCGTCTTTGCGAAACCAACCAGCTCCACAGAGGCTTTTTCCACATTGTTCTCGCGGTCATAATCGGTATACGGAGACTGTGCATAAAGCTGAACGACCTCCTTTCCGGAGTAAGTATCGCCAGTATTGGTAACTTTCACTTTTGCGGTGAAGGTATCCCCGTTCTGGGTCAGAGAGAAATCGCTGTAATCAAAGGTGGTATAGCTCAGACCGTAGCCAAAGGGATAGATGACTTCGCTTGCATAGTCGTAATCGCCCGCGTTACCCTGACCCAGAACCACATCTTCGTAACGGGTCTCGTAGTAGCGGTAGCCGACATAGATGCCTTCCTCGTACACAATGTACTGGTCGGATTCATTGGAGAAGCCGTTCTCGATCCAGAAGTTTGTGCCGGCATTCTGTGCGGCGGGAGAGCTGTTGGCATCTGCGGCATAAGTATCCACCAAACGACCGGAAGGAACCACATCGCCAACCAGTGCGTCAGCAATGGCATACAGACCCGTTTGACCGACACCGCCGGCCCAGATCGCCGCCTTGATGTTAGGATACTGGCTCAGCCAGCCCAGCTCCATGGCATTATTGGCATTCAGCACAACCACCACATCATCAAACTGGTCATTGACCGCCTTCAGCATATCCGCCTCTTCGGTGCTCAGTTCCAGATAGTTGCCGGAGTTGTCCGCAACGCCTGCGGTCTCTGCAAAATTCACAGCAGTCAGGTCGGAACCTTCGCCGCCAGAACGAGAGATCACAACGATCGCGGCATCGCTGTACTCATCAAAAGAGGACTGCGCCGCAGATGCAACATCTGCCCAAGGCACTTCATTGATCGAAAACTTACCGCCGCGCCAGTTCGGTGCACTACGCTGATATCCGTCCTCACTCTTCTTGGTGTAGAAATCCCACAGGGTCGGATTCACACTCAGTCCGGACTTTTCCAACGCCGTCTTGAGCGTCGGTGCCGTGGAAGTATCCACAGAACCGGAACCGGCACCACCATAGACGATGTTCACAGACGAAACCGAGAACACGCTGACTTTGTCACCTTTATTCAGCGGCAGACCGCCGTTGTTTTCCAAAAGCACGAGGCCCTCGCTCTCGATATTCTGAGCGACCTGACCATTGTGCTCATTCAGTTCTTCTTCACTGCTGAAATCGCACGGGAAGTAGTTGCTGTCTACATCCTCTCCGGTTTCAACGATTTTAAACGTATCGTGGTTAAAGTGCGTGGAAATCAGTCCACGGTACGAATACGCAGCAACATTGCCAACGATCAGTGCCGCAAGAACCACCGCCATGACGGGAATCGTGATTCTCCGAAACGTCTTGTTGGACATCCGTTTCTTCTTCATCCGTAGTGTCCTCCTACTTCTTTCAAGTCAAATAATCTGATTTTGGATGCGGCCGCATCTCTGACGATGGTTATAGTATAGCATATTCATTTTCTTTTCACATGTTTCCAGCATAACCTGTCATTTCAACTGCACAATTTGCAAAAGTTACAATAAGGTTTCAAATTTTATTGTGCTAATACACAAATATTGCAACATTGTATTTGTGCACCCTGCCAGACAAAAAAACGGCAGGGGATGCCTGCCGTAAAAATTATTTGTTTTTGGGGCAGCGGAAATAAGATCCGCAGGGTGCACCAGTTGTTTTCCCAGTGCAGCGTCATGCTGCCGCCGTGCTGCCCGACGGTGGTGCGGACGCTTTTCAGGTCTGACCCCTGCTGCGGCAGACCGTCCGCATCCAGTGCGGGGGCGGCCTCTGTATAATGCTCGAACCGCAGCATGGCAAAACCACCCTGACTGTACACTGCCACCTTGACCAGTCGCTTTTCGGGGTCCGGCTCGGCGCGCACGGCGGCAATGGCGTTGTCCAGCGCCACGCCCACAATGGTGCACAGCTCCCGGATGGTGAGAAAACCCAGCATCCTGCCGTCTGCTACACTGGTGATGGTGATATTCTCCTGCTGGCATTCCATGGTCTTGGCGGTGAGCAGGGTATCCAGCACCGGGTTGCCGGTCTTGTTCTCGGCCTCGTACTGGCGGATGTTCTGCTCCATGGCGGCAATGGCGGCGTTCTGCTTGGTCTGGTCCTGCTCCTCCCGGATGCGGGCAAGCTGGACTTTCAGCTCATGGTACCGCCGGTTGATGAGGTTGATGCCCTCCTTGCTGCGCTTGTACTGCTCGTACTGGCGGTGCAGTACCTCGTCCATGGCGGCAAGCTCGCTGTGCAAAGCGTTCTCCTGCAGCTGCTCGTGCTGCACGGTCAGGATCAACACGCCGGAAAAATCCACCAGTGTGCGGATGGAAAAAATGCTCATGTTGATCTCGCTGCCCGGCAAAAAGCCCAGATTGCTCACCGCAAAGGCGGTCAGCGCCAGCATGACCGCCGTCAGGGCGGCGCTGCCGCCGATCTGTAAGTGTCCGGCGGGCTGGGGACGGCGGTGCTGCAGATAGCACATGATGCCGAACAGCGTCCCATACACCAGCGCCAGCAACAGCAAAGAAAGCGGCTCCCATGGGCCGCGGGCGGGCCAGAGGGCGCAGTGCAGCTGCCACTCCACGCTGGCGGCAAGCTCTGCCAGAATAAACGCCCGGGCGCAGTGATACCCGGCTTCCAGCAGGGTGATGCTCCACACACCCCATAAATATAAGTAAGAAAACCCGATGGCCGTTACCATGCAGGGGATCCAGAGCCCGCCGGGCACATTGCCCGTCAGCTCCAGAAAGGCCGACAGCACCGCCGCCCACAGCAGGGTGATGCCCCCGGTGACCGCCTTGGAAAAGCGGGGCGCAAGCGCCGGGGTGAACAGCAGCACCGCCAGACACTCGGCAAGGGCGGTGTACAGCCGGGGGATATCCGGCAGCGCGGTCATGAGCCTTCACCTCCGATGTAGTCGGTCAGTGCGGCAAGAAAGGCCTTGCGCTTGGGGCGGCTGACCTGCAGCTCGCAGGGGCCCACCTGCACGGTGCTCTGCCGCAGCTCCCGCACCTGTGCCAGATTGACAAGGTAGCCGCTGTTGCACCGGGCAAAGGGGCAGTCTGCCAGCTTTTCCTCAAAGGCCTTGAGGGCGCCGGGGGCGGAAAAATCGCCCTCATCGGTGTAAAAGTGCACCCGGTGCCCCTCGCTTTCCAAGTAATAGATGCTTGCGGTGTCCAGCCGGCGCAGCCCGCCCTCCACCGGCACGGTCAGGTAGTGCTTTGCCCGCTTTTCCAGCCGGGCAACCGCCTTGAGCAGCTGCTGCGAAAAGGCAAAGTAGGGCACCGGCTTCAGCACATAGTCCAGCGCTCCCACCGAGTAGCCCCGGATGGCATACTGCGCCATATTGGTGATGAAGATCAGGATGACGTCTGCATCCATCTGCCGGATGCGCTCTGCCGTGGTCATGCCGTCCAGATGCTTCATCTCCACATCCAGAAAAATAATGTCGTAGACCGCGCGGTAATCCTCCAGAATATCCACGCCGTCCGCAAAGACCGTCACTTCAAACTCTGTCCCGTACTGCCGGGTATACCGCCGGACATACTCCTGCAATACCCCCTGTACCTCCGCGTCGTCCTCTACGATCGCCACCCGGATCATGACCGCACCTCCCTTACCACACCTTTGTGGAACTGTTACGGCTCTATTATAGCGCAATCCCGTCCGGTTTGCCAAGGGGCACTCCGCAACAAAGGGCAGGGCAGCCCACAGCTGACCACCGTGGACGTGAACCCCTACCAGCTGGGCATGGAAGCCGCCAGCCAGACCATCAACCACATCGAGAACCCGAACCTTCTGGCCACAAAGATCATCGTGCCGCACAAGCTCATCCCCCGGGAGAGCTGCTGCCCGCCGGAGGAGCAGCGCTAGGAAGTGCTTTTTCAGCAAGACAGTGTCCGCTTCCGGGAGCTGCCGCGCAGCGCTTGCTATCCTGCCCCCAGAGTAGACAGCGTAAAAAACGCTGCATCCTCCGGGGGTATTTTTATGCCCAAAAAGGCACAAAAGAATGCCCGCCCACCTGTGGAGACCCACGGTGGGCGGGCATTTTATGGTTTATCGTTTACGCGCTGTAAAAGCCTTCAGAGGGCGGTGGGCTGGGGTACCAGCCGGAAGAGCATTACGGGCAGCGCGCTGTTTGCAAAATCCAGCGTATAGATGAGCTTTCCGCGCTCTGTTTCAAAAGGCATCTCGGTCTGTGTGCCGTCCGGGTCAATGCGCACAAGCTTTTTGCCTTCCAGCAATCCGGCGGGCAGCGCGAGTCTTACCCGACCGGTGGGCTGCGTCAGGCTGCCTGCGGTTTCAAAGGCCACGCTCAGGTATTCCCCATTCGTCCGTGCGGTCACATCCTCCGCAGAAAGACTGCCGCTGTTAGCCCACGCCGTTGCGGCTTCGATCTTTTCCAGCTGCGCGGCGTTTTCTGCCTGCCCGCACACGGGACAGAAGGTCAGCGTTTCGCCTTCCGCAGTGCGGAAAGTAAACTTCCGGCAATCGGTACTGCCGGTGTGCGCGCAGCCCTGCCGCAGACAATCGGCGCTCTGAGAGCCGGTTCCGTTCGGAGACCATGCACCGAACTGGTGTCCCAGCTTATCGGTCGGGTCTGCGGTGTAGCTGTCTTTGCAGCGGGAGCAGGTAAAAACAGTATAGCCGTCTGTTTCACAGGTAGGCTCTACGGTAACAGCCTGATAATCATGGTTCAGCGCGGGCAGTTCCGCATAGGTGGTATAGTCACAACGAGAGCAGGTTTCGTAGGCGTTCCAGCCGATTTCCGTGCAGGTGGGCGCTTTTGCTGCGTGCTGCTCCAAATTATGGTTCAGTGCGGGCAGCTCCACATAGGTGGTGGTATAGTCACAACGGGAGCAGGTATCGTAAGCATCCCAGCCGATTTCCGTACAGGTGGGGGCTTTTGCTGCGTGATGCCTCAGATCATGCTGTGCAGGCAGCTCCGCATAGGTGGTATGGTCGCAGCGAGAGCAGGCTTCGTAAGCATCCCAGCCGATTGCCGTACAGGTAGGGGCTTTTGCTGCGTATTGCTTCAAATCATGGTTCAGTGCGGGCAGCTCTGTGCGGGTGGTATAGCTGCAGCCCAAGCGGGAACAGGTATCGTAAGCCCAGCCCTTTTCTGTGCAGGTGGGGGCTTGCGCTACGTGACGCACCAAATCATGGTTCAGTGCGGGCAGCTCTTTGCGGGTGGTATAGCCGCAGCGGACGCAGAGGTCGTAAGCGTCCCAGCCGATTTCCGTACAGGTGGGGGCTTTTGCACGGGGATGCACCAGAGCATGGTTATCGGGGTCTTTTTCGCCGTATTCCCCACCACACACCTCACAGACCGCTTTGGCGGTGCAGGTTGCTGTGCCACCGGTACAGCTTGCGGTCTTAACTTCGGAGCAGCGCGTGCAGCTGCCGGTGTGCGTGCCGTTGCCGTTAGGCGTCCACGCGCCCCAGTCGTGACCGAGAACGCCGTATTCCGCGCCGCATTTTTCACAGATTTTGCCCTCGGTGCAGGTGGGACCTTGGGTACCGCCGGTATGTACCGTTAAATACGTAACATTGCCATCGTTGTGGCAGTTCTGGCATTCAGTTACATAAACCCTATGAGAGGTCGAATCATATTTTCTGTATCCGAGGATCTCACGTGTCTCCATACTCCCACAGCGGGCGCAGCGCCTCTGGACTGTTTCTGCCGCTTTAACGTTTAACACGGTCCCCGGTATCAGGCACACCATTGCCAGCACCGTCAAACACCAGATCAGCCATTTTTTCATGTTACTCCCTCCTTGTCATCAAACCTTGTTATCCTTTCAGATCAAACTGCACGGACAGCGATGCAAGCACGGCATCTACCACCTTCCGCGCCTCGGCAAGCATATCGATCTCCGCCACAAAAGCGATGACCTGCTCGCGCTCCTGCGCGGGGACCTGCAGCGCACTCAGGCTCATGCTCAGGAACCGCCGTATTTTGCGCTCCAGCGTAAAGTAGGGGTCGCACTGCCGTGCCATGTAGCCGCGCATCATGCCAGCCGTGCCCAGCTCCATCTCGTAGAAATCGCACTCGGCGCACCCGGGCAGATACGCGCTGAACGCCGCCTGCAGCTCGGCCGTGGTGCTGCGGTGAATGATCTCCGCCGTGGCGGGGAAGGTGTACGCTTCCACATAGATATCCCGCAGATTCTCGCTCAGCTCGGTCACCGCCAGCTGCAAAGCCGTCTCCACCGCGTAGAGGTACACCGGCGAGGGGGCGTTTGCCGCCAGCGGCCTTACCGCGCCGAACTGCCTGCTGAACATCATGCCGATCAGCTCGGTCAGCACACCGTCCTTGGTGCGGAAAATATTCTGGAACGACCCGGCGGAAACATCTGCTTCCTTTAAAATTTCTGCCACCTTGGTGTTCGTGTAGCCTTTTTCCAGAAAAAGCCGGACACAGGCGGTCAATATCCGCCGTTTTGCTTCTTTGCTGTCGTATCTGCGCGCCATTGGGAATCATCCTTTTCTATAATTGGTTTCCGACCCAATTATATATTGATTTGAAAATTGCGTCAAGTAAACTTTTAAGAGCGTATTTTGGGCAGTTTGACGAGGGAGAGCTTTCTGCGGGTGCGCATCCGGGCAAAACAAAGCGCAATGGACATTGCTGTTATCCGCTGCCGCAGCCAGACAGTTCGCGGCAGCAAAAAAGAGGCCACCGATCGGGGTGACCTCTTTTCAGCGTATTTTCAGCGTAAATCCCGCAGCAGGCGAACCCACCATCTCCATGACGGCTCTTTTGGAGTTGCTCTTTGCGTAAGATAGCAAAATAAATCTTATTTCTGACAGAAAGAGCCGAACCCGTGCAACGAGTCCGGCCCTTTCTGTGCTTTGGTTGGATCTTGAGCAAAGTTATGGTAAATGAAGAAGTTGGCTTTGGGAGTTTACAGCAGGCTCAGTGCTTCCTCGTCTGCCACAAGGATGCAGTCCGGATGCAGCTGCAGGATGCTGCCGGGGCAGGCAGGGGTCACAGGGCCGGTCACGGCGTCCTTGACGGCCTGTGCCTTGGCTTTACCGTTGGCTACCACCAGCACCTTGCGTGCCTGCATGATGGTCTTGATGCCCATGGTGTATGCCTGTTTGGGAACAAGGTTCTCGTTGCCGTCAAAGAAGCGCTTGTTGGCTTCGATGGTAGTGGGCGCAAGGTCGATGCAGTGGGTCTCCAGCTCAAAGGCTTCGCCCGGCTCATTGAAGCCGATATGACCATTGGGGCCGATGCCCAGCAGCTGCAGGTCGATGCCGCCCAGCTTGTGGATGATACCGTTGTAACGGGCACACTCGGCGGCGGTGTCCAGATTGGTGCCGTCCGGCAGGTTGGTCTTGGCCGGGTCGATATTCACCTTGCTGAACAGGTTCTCATTCATGAAATACCAGTAGCTCTGGGGATGCTCCTTGGGCAGGCCGCGGTACTCGTCCAGATTGACAGTAGTGACCTCGGAGAAATCCAAATCGCCTTTGTTGTACCAGTCCACCAGTTGGGCATAAGTGCCCACCGGGGTGCCGCCGGTGGCAAGACCCAGTACACAGTCCGGCTTCATGATGACCTGTGCGGAGATGATGTTGGCCGCTTTGCGGGACATATCCTGATAATCTTTTGCGCGGATGATCTTCATAATAATACTCCTTTTATAGTACCGTTACGCCTGCGTTCCGGCAGGCCTGTAAAAATTCTACGGGCAGCTTTCCGTCCGAGATCACAATATCAATATCGGACAGCTCGCAGATGTGGAATGTGCTTTTCAGTCCGATCTTGGAGGAATCCAGCAGCACGGCTTTCTGCTCACAGCGGCGGAGCACGGTCTGCTTGAGCCGTGCTTCATCCTCCACGCCGCAGGTAAAACCGGTTTCCGGGCTGTAACTGGTCACGCCCAGCAGCAGCAGATCAAAGTTGATGCCCTCCATCGTCTGGATGCTCTGTGCACCGCAGACGCTCAGGCTGAACCGGTTCAGTCTGCCGCCCGGCAGGGATACATTGGGCTTTTCCAGCTTTGCCAGCTCCATGGCGCAGCTCAGGCCGCTGGTGTAGATGAGCATGGGCTGATCCGGGATGCACCGGGCCACTGCTGTGGCGGTGCTGCCGGAATCCAGAAACAGGGTGGTGTTGGGGCGCAGCAGAGCAGCGGCTTTTTCGGCAATGATCTGCTTTGCTTCGGCATTGCGGGCGGCACGGCGGCTCAGCAGGTCGTCTGTGCCTACCACCTGCTCCACCGACTTGACACCGCCATGCACCCGCACCACACGGCGGGCTTCATCCAGTGCTTTCAGGTCGGTGCGCAGGGTCATTTCCGAAACGGAAGGGAAAGCTTCCTTGAGCTGGGCAAAGCTAATGCTGCCTTTGCGGTTCACCAGCTCCACGATCTGATTGCGGCGTTGTTCCATGGGGGATTCCTCCTGTCTGCGTTTGTCCTGTCCCATGGCACGTTCTGCTTAGTCCTCCGGGTTGAAGTTTGCCAGCAGATATTCCTCTGCTTCCGGGCACCACAGGCCGTTGTGGGCATCCACGATGTCAGCCAGTGCGGTATAGCGGGGGTCGTTGTCCTGTTCGCCCTTGGCACGCAGATCGGTCAGGGCGATGAGGGGCATGGTCAGGTGGGTATAGATCAGCTTTTTGCCGCCGGGGATCTTGGGCAGGTTGAGGGTGGTCTCGGCAGCGGCGTTCAGACCGCCGATGTGGGTGACCATCACAGCCGGATCGATGCGCTTAGCGGCGGTCAGTTCCAGCGACTCGATCATGTCGGCGGTATTACCGCCGGTGGTGCCCATGACATGGGTAGAATTGTAGTGTACATCGTAGAAGTTCATCTTGGCGCTGAACTGCTTGTCGGTGGGGCCTGCAAAGAAGTTCAGGCAGCCGTCACGACCCAGCACAGCACTGGACAGCTCCACCACCGGCGCGATGGGGGCGTAGCAGAACACATCATCAAAGCCGGTACCGCCGGTCAGCTCCCGCAGCTCGGCAGCGGGGTCTGCCATGTTGGCGGTGTTGACGAAGTACAGGTCGATGCCGTCCTTCTCCTTGACCTCCTTCGGGGGGAAGAGGGACTCCGCACGGGCCAGACGATCCTCGTTGATATCGGTGACCACCACCATGCCGGGGCGCACATCACGGTGCAGTGCGTAGGTCAGGGCGCCCAGACCCATGGGGCCTGCACCGGCCAGAATCGCCAGCTTGCCACCCTTCTTGATGCCCATATCGTGATGGTACACACCCATCTTGGTGTGGTAGGCGGCGTTGAAAGCACCGATGGAGCAGCTCATAGGCTCGGCCAGAGAAGCCTCGTAGTAAGCACGGCCCTTGTACTCCAGCAGGCAGCCCAGTTCCATGACCTCGGCAGGGATGATGCAGTAGGTGGCGTCGCCGCCGAAGAACTCGTAGGAGTAGCCGGGGCTCCACATGGTGCCCTTGTAGTTCAGGGCGGGCTGCAGGGTGAACTTCATGCCGGGCTTGAACTTGTCCTGATGCGCCTTGCCCACCTTGACGATATCACCGGCGAACTCGTGACCCATGATGGCGGGGTGCTCGGCTACATCCGGATGCACACGCTTGTGAGCAGTGCCTCCATCAGCCGGGGCGTTTCGATCAGCTGCCCGCTGACATTCTGCATGACCTCCACCGGGACGCTGTTCCCGTCGTCCGGAGCCAGCAGCACCAGTGCCCCCAGCACGATGCGCCCCGGCTCATAGACCGGCGGCTGTGCCTGCAGATAGCCCAAGCGGCAGTCCTTTACCGCACTTGTCCTGCAATGGAGCAGCAGGGCATACAGGGATTTGATGTAGGTATCGCCCAGCGTTTCACGGCGGCGAAGCTGCTGCTCCACCAGCCGGGCGTCCGCTTCCTGCGGGCAGAACAGCTGCGCCGCTGCATGGATGAGGGCAGCGCGGCTGCCGGGAACCTTGACGGGCTGGATGGTCAGATGTTCCAGCAGCCCGGTCATGGACCGGGTCAGGCGCGCATAATACTGCAGCTTAGAGCCTGCACAGGCTGTATCCTGCACGGGCTGCACCGCCGGTTCCGGTTCTGCGCGGTTCTGGCTGTACCGCGTGATAGCGTCCTTCAGCACGGCACGATCCGGTTCCAGCAGGGAAGGGCTGATGCACACCGCCGGGTAATCCAGTTCCAGCGGCACGGTGGAGATAATGAAGTCGATTTTTCTCCGACGCAGGTCGGCAGTGTTCAGCTCCCGCACCGAGCAGCACCCCTCCACCTGCAAAGAGGGAAACTCGTTTCCCAGCCGGGAGGCCAGAAAGCGGCTGGAGCCCATGCCCAGCGGACAGGCCACTACCACCCGCAGCCGCAGCCGGAACATGGCATTCTGTTCCAGCACTGCGCCAAAGTGCATGGCAAGGTAGGCCGCTTCGTCGTCCGAGATGGCGGGCAGGACGAATTGCTGCTGCACCGCATCACAGGCGGCGCGGGTGGCTTTCCACAGGCCGGGGTAGGCGGTGCGGATGGTGTCCAGCTGGGGGTTTTCGGTACGAATGTTCTGCTCCACCCGCAGCAGCATGGGGCGCAGGTGGCAGTACAGGTCATCCCGCAGAGAGGTGTAACCGGAAAGGTCTGTGTGCAGCGCCTTTTCCATTTCCCGGATAAGGGCGGCTTCCAGATTCCGCAGTTCCATCTCCTGCGCACTGCCCCAAGGATCCTCCGCACCCAGATAAGCAGCGAGATACAGTTCCAGATACTGCGCTTCCTCAGGCGGCAGGGTCAGCCCGAAGGCGCGGTTCAGCGCCGCCACCAGCCGGGCAGCATGATTGCCCGCCGGGCGCAGCCCTCTGGGGGCGCTGCCCTTGTCGCCGCCCTGCCGCAGCTGCTGAATGGTCAGGGTGCAATGGATCGCCAGCGCCAGAAAACCTGCATCCGGCAGATGGAGCTGTTCTTCCTGTTCAAACTGCTGCAAAGCCGCCCAGACCTTTTCGGCCGTTTTTGTATCCAGCAGGGTCGAGAAGATCTCGTTTTCCGGCATCCGTCCGCAGAGCACCTCTGCCAGTTCCTTTTCCGGCATACTGCTGCGCAGCAGGGCAGACACCACCCTCCGGTAGGAAGAAGCATCCCCCTGCAGCCAGACCCCCACGCCGGGGCGGCGGAACATCTCCACCCGGTAGGGGTGTAGCTTGGTCTCAAGTTCATCCAAGTCTGCAGACAGCGTGCTTTCCGAAACGTCAAGCGCCCGTGCCAGTACCGCTGTTTTGCAGGGCTCCTGCTCGCTGAGCAGCCTTGTCAAAAGCTGCTCAGCCGCTCTGCGCGGGAAAGTTCTTTCCTGTCGCCGCTGTTCAGCTGGGTGCGCAGTGCGTCTCGCCGCTCCGGCGCTTCATCCAGCAGCAGACCCTTGCCGGGATTCCGCACAAAATGCGCCCCGGCAGCCTGCATCCACTGCTCCACAGCGGGCAGCTCCCGCAGCACGGTGCGGCGGCTGACCCCGATGCTTTCAGCCAGCGCCGCCGTGGTGGGCTGCATCTGCGGCTCGGACTACACCATGCTGATGGGCGCCATGGTCATGGGCCCTCTGGCCGGCTGGGTCATCAAGCAGTTCGATAAGAAGGTGGAAGGCCATATCCCCGCCGGTTTCGAGATGCTGATCAACAACTTCTCCATCGGCATTCTGGGTATGCTGCTGGCCATCCTTGGCTATTACGTCATCGGCCCGTTCATGACTGCCATCCTCACCGTGCTGACCGCCGGTGTGGACTTCCTTGTGGCGCACAGCCTGCTGCCGCTGGTGTCCATCTTTATTGAGCCTGCCAAGGTATTGTTCCTGAACAACGCCATCAACCACGGCATCTTCAGCCCCATCGGTGCAAGTCAGGCTGCTGAGACCGGTCGTTCCATCATGTATATGCTGGAAGCCAACCCCGGTCCCGGTCTTGGTGTCCTGCTGGCCTACTGCTTCTTCTGCAAGGACGACACCACCCGCCAGTCCGCTCCCGGTGCTGTGATCATCCACCTGCTGGGCGGCATCCACGAGATCTACTTCCCCTACATCCTGATGAATCCCGTGATCATCATCGCCCCCATCGTGGGCAACTTCTGCGCCATCCTGTTCTACTCTATGACCGGTGCAGGTCTGTCCGGTCCTGCTTCTCCCGGTTCCATCATCGCCTACATGGCAATGGCTCCCCGGGATTCCATTCTCACCGTTCTGCTGGGCGTTGTCATCGCCGGTGCAGTCTCCTTTATCCTGTCCTCGGTCATTCTGAAAGCGACCTCCGGTCACACCAAGAGCCTGACCGATGCCCAGAACGAAATGAAGGAGATGAAGGCACAGGCTAAGGGCGAGATTCCTGAGCCTACTGCCGTAAATGTCGGTCAGATCCGCAAGATCGTCTTTGCCTGCGATGCCGGTATGGGTTCCAGCGCCATGGGTGCTACCAAGTTCCACAACCGCATTAAGGCGGAGCGCCCCGACTTGACCGTGACCAACTCCAGCGTGGATACCATCCCCGCCGACGCGGACGTGGTGGTCTGCCAGCGCGTTCTGGCTGACCGTGCCGCCAAGTGCGCCCCGCAGGCACAGCTTGTTACATTGGATAACTTCCTTGCAGATCCGCATCTGGACGCATTGTACAATGCACTGACCTCCACTACCCCGGCACTGGATGCCAAGGCCGAAGCTGCCGCCAATGAGGAGATCGTATCCGACCTGCGCAATGCAGCCGTAGCCCCTCTGGCGGCTGCCGTGACCGAGGCTTCCAAAGCCAACGATTCCGTGATGAAGATCCAAGCGGAGGACATCCAGCTGGGTCTGCCCTCCGTCACCAAGGAGGAGGCCATCCGTGCCGCCGGTGCGCTGCTGGCAAAGCGCGGCTATGTGGATGACAGTTACGCCGATGCCATGGTGGAGCGCGAAAAGCTGGTGAGCACCTACATGGGCATGGGCGTAGCCATTCCCCACGGCACCAGCCAGAAGAAGGGCACCGTTAAAAAGTCCGGCGTTGTCCTGCTGCAATATCCGCAGGGCGTGGACTTCGGCGATGAAAAAGCCTACCTCGTGTTCGGCATTGCCGGTGTCGGCAACGACCATCTTGACCTGCTGGGCAATGTCTGCGAGATCCTTGAAGACGAGGATGCGCTGGAACAGCTCAAGACCACTTCCGATATGAACTATGTGCTGGAGCACTTACAATAACGATTCCAAAAAGGAGAGATTTTTATGAAGAGCATCGATATCACCATTCAGGACAAAGAAGGTCTACACGCCCGTCCCGCCGGTATCCTGAGCAAAGCTGCCAAAGGCTTTGAGAGCAAAGTCACCATGACTAAGAACGGCAAAGTCGCCGACATGAAGAAGATCTTTGCCGTAATGGGTCTGGCCGTGAAGTGCGGCGAGACCGTGACCATCGCCGCCGATGGCCCGGACGAGGATGCCGCCATCGAAGAATTGACCAAGCTGTGCAAGGACGCATGACTTCTCCCTCCGTCTATGACCGTTCTGCATAAATACTGCTGACGCAAAACCGCTCCGGGCAGAACGCTCGGAGCGGTTTTACTGTCAGTATGCGTTTTTCATCACCGTGTTTTCCAGAAAGCTGAAAAACACATCGTATTCATTTGGGGTCAGCATTTTGGGAGAACTCATGATCACAAGATCATGTCCGTGGTTTCCCACATGATAGGGTGGATGAGTGTGAGAATAGGGATTTTCCAAAACCCTCTTGACGAATTTCACATACAGTGGTATTTTTCCTGTAAATCCCACCGTCTTTGTGGATTGGTTTGAAACCATCCACAAGATGTGGTCGTGTTCATTTTGAACACAGGCACAGAAAGTGGTTGGTTATCACCGTGAGACCCACCACTTCCGTGAGGAAAAGTCCACGAAAGAACTTACCGCCCCGCAACACACCCGATTCATTTTGCCGCTTACTTCACCCGACAAAATCCATCGCTGCGCTGCGTGGGCGATATTTTTCTTTTATGGTCACTTGTCGGGGCGGAGGCCCCTCCATCTTGCTAACGCAAGACCGTTCGGTCGCTCAAAAGCCCCACTGGGGCTTTCATTGCTGCGCAACCGCGGCATTTTGCTTTCCGAAGAAACAAAAAATCCGAACCCTTCTCCTATTGAGAAAAGGTTCGGATTTTCATTATTCGGTGCGATGGAAGGGACTCGAACCCCCGGCCTACTGATTCGTAGCGCACGCCGGGCGATTCACTCAATTTTTGGAAGTTACGTTTCATCGTCATTTCCAAGCGATACATCGCAGGTTTTGAGCTTCGAGTTTCTGCACCCTTTGTCCGATTTTGCAACGATTTGCACCCTTTGCACG
>ERZ857969.2601-NODE-2601-length-20167-cov-3.288982_pt1 | contig 20167 bp, 19 predicted proteins | sample MGYA00519864_ERZ857969 | MGnify/ENA primary metagenome ERZ857969 (study PRJEB31778, sample SAMEA3449382) | human gut metagenome | biome: human gut; feature: human-associated habitat; material: faeces | place: United Kingdom | collected 2010/2012 ... | reverse complement strand
GAAATGCACTGGACGGTGTAGATATCGATACTGGTATTGGTACTGCAGATGCAGCAGGCAACAAGCTGGAAGAAGGCGTTGATTATAGATATAGTGCAGATGAGAGATCCTACTATGCATTAAATATTGCGATCACAGCAGATAACTATAAGGATTTCACCGATTCTACCAAGGTATACAGCAAGGTTTCAAATCAGCTGGATGCTTCTAAGAGCCCAGAGAAGAAGGTATGGTTAAATATCTACAATGCTTCTGATAACTTCTTAAGCTCAACTTATCAGCCACTTCTTCAGAACTATGATGATCTGCTGAACTTAAAGGTTGAATACATTGGTGGTGATGGTCAGACAGAGTCTAACATTACAAACCGTCTTGGTAATCCAGGCGAGTATGATGCATTCGCAATCAATATGGTTAAGACAGACAATGCAGCATCTTATACATCTCTCCTTAAGCAGTAATTGATAGAGATTTTTTGCTAGCAAAAGGTCCGAGGGTGTTAGAACTTCTGACACCCTCTTTTTCTGAAAGGAGTAAGGATATGGAAGAAGGTAATAAGGATATCGTCTTGTCGATCCGCGGCATGAGCAAATCATTCGGAAGGAACAAGGTTCTAAAGCATATCGACATGGATGTGCCGAGAGGATCAATCATGGGTTTGATGGGTGAGAATGGTGCAGGTAAATCGACAATGATGAAATGTCTTTTTGGTACGTATCAAAAAGATGAAGGAACAATAATTTTAGACGGGAAAGAGATTAGCTTTACAGGTCCAAAGGATGCTTTGGAAAATGGTGTGGCAATGGTTCATCAGGAGTTGAATCAGTGTCTGGAAAGAAATGTAATTGACAATCTATTCCTGGGTCGCTACCCGAAAACATCCCTCGGAGTAATTGATGAGGGAAGAATGAAAAAAGAGGCTTCTGATTTATTCCGTAAGCTTGGCATTACGGTAGATCTTTCACAGCCGATGAAAAAAATGTCTGTTTCAAAGAGACAGATGTGTGAAATTGCAAAGGCAATTTCTTATAATTCAAAGGTGATTGTTTTGGATGAGCCAACCTCATCTCTGACAGCACCAGAAGTTGAAAAATTATTTAAGATGATGAGACAGCTTCGTGAACAGGGAATTTCACTGATCTATATCTCTCACAAGATGGATGAGATCTTTGAGATCTGTGACCAGGTTTCTGTTCTTCGAGATGGTGCTCTTGTAATGACTAAAAACTGTAGTGATACCAACATGAATGAGTTGATTTCTGCTATGGTAGGAAGATCATTAGATAATCGTTTCCCGCCTGTTGATAATACACCGGGTGATGTGATTTTAAGAGTAGAGCATTTATCTACGAAATATGCACCGAAGCTTCAAGATATAACCTTTGATGTAAAAAAGGGAGAAATATTTGGTTTATATGGTCTGGTTGGTGCGGGTCGTACAGAGCTTCTTGAGACAATATTTGGTATTCGTACAAGAGCAGCCGGACGTGTCTACTATGATGATAAGCTGATGAATTTCAATTCATCAAAAGATGCAATGGATCATGGATTTGCGTTAATTACTGAGGAACGTAAGGCTGATGGATTATTCTTAAAAGCAGATATCACCTTTAATACAACAATTGCTAATATGAATCAGTATAAATCTGGCATTGCATTATCTAAGGATGAAATGGTAAGAGCAACTGCAGAAGAAATTCGTATTATGCATACAAAGTGCATGGGACCAGATGATATGATTGCAAACCTTTCTGGTGGAAATCAGCAGAAGGCAATCTTTGGAAGATGGTTGGAGCGTTCACCAAAGATTTTCATGATGGATGATCCGACACGAGGCATTGATGTTGGTGCTAAGTACGAGATTTATGAACTGATTATTGATATGGCTAAGCAGGGAAAGACAATCATTGTTGTTTCATCTGAGATGCCGGAGATTCTTGGAATTACAAACCGAATCGGTGTAATGTCAAACGGTCATCTGGCAGGAATTGTAAACACCAAGGAAACAAATCAGGAAGAACTGCTTAGACTTAGTGCAAAGTATTTGTAATAGAGAGGAGTACGAGAGCTATGGCAAATGATATGAGATATCTTTCGGCAGAAGAGGAAGCAAAGCTTTTAAAGCCGATTGATGAATATGTTGGTAAAATACAGGCACAGATAGATGCCCTGCGTGTAGATGGTTCTGATAAGGTGCAGGCATTAAAGACACATATCTCTTTAACAAAGGAAGATAAGAATTATACAAAAGAGGAGCAGAATGCAATTATCCGAAAGGATCAGGAGCTTCTTGTAAAGGCAAGAGAGGTAGAAACTGCAAATAAAGATAAAGTTTCCAAGCTGATTGCAGATGCAGAATCTTATCTGAAGACTCATTTTAAGAAAGATTATTACGATAAGGTTGCAGCAAGCTGTGCAGCTCAAAAGGAAGCTGAGAATGCAGAATATGAAAAGATTCGCGCAAATCTCAAAGCAGAGCACGAGCGCACAATTTCCGGCATGACAGACAAACAGGAGCTTAAGGACGAGAAGTATGTATATAAGAATCGTCTGTATGACGCACAGATGGTGCATGAGTCAAAGCTTCAGGAAATCAAGGACAGAAAGCATGAGGCATTTGTGCATCAGTATCATCTGATCGATCTGCTCAGAATGTCAAAATATACATTTGCACAGAAGCAGGCACAGAATTTTGAAAATTACAAGTATACATTTAACACACCGCAGTTCCTTTATAAGAACGGACTTTATATTGTAATTATCCTGATTTTTATCGCACTTTGCTTTATAACACCAGTTGTAAAGGATACGCAGCTTCTGACAACAGCTAATATTTTGAATATTCTTCAGCAGGCATCACCTCGTATCTTCCTGGCTCTTGGTGTAGCAGGATTGATTCTGTTAACCGGTACTGATCTTTCTGTAGGCCGAATGGTTGGTATGGGTATGGTAACAGCAACCATTATTATGCACAATGGTATTAATACAGGCGGTGTATTTGGCCATATCTTTGACTTCACTGGAATCCCTGCACCGGCTCGTGCAATATTTGCACTGCTTGTATGTGTGATTCTGACAACTGGATTTGCATCAATTGCAGGTTTCTTTATGGCAAGATTTAAGATGCATCCATTTATCTCTACTATGGCAAACATGCTTATTATCTTTGGTCTTGTAACATATGCAACAAAGGGCGTATCCTTTGGAGCAATTGATTCTTCCATCCCGGCAATGTTTATTCCAAAAATTGGAAATTTTCCAACCATTATTCTGTGGGCAGTTGTTGCAGTTGCAGTTGTATGGTTTATCTGGAATAAGACAACGTTTGGTAAGAATCTGTATGCAGTTGGTGGTAATCCAGAAGCAGCTGCTGTATCTGGTATTTCTGTATTTGCAGTAACAATGGGCGCATTCGTTCTTGCAGGTATCCTGTATGGATTTGGTGCTTGGCTGGAATGTAATCGTATGATCGGTTCTGGTAGTGCAGCTTATGGACAAGGATGGGATATGGATGCTATCGCTGCCTGCGTTGTTGGTGGTGTATCCTTTACTGGTGGTATTGGTAAGATTTCTGGCGTTGTAACTGGTGTATTGATCTTTACTGCACTGACGTATTCCCTTACTATTCTTGGTATTGATACAAACCTTCAGTTTATCTTTGAAGGTATTATCATTCTCGTAGCAGTTACACTCGACTGTCTCAAGTACGTAAAGAAGAAGTAATGCACAAAAAATGTAAAAAAAAATAATATTACTAGTGGAAAATTGGTAAAAAAAGAGTATAATGAAGATGGCACGAATCTATTTATAAAGAAGTTCGTGCCATTTTTTGTAAATGCAGAAAGATTTCTTAGTAAACATGGAGGAATATAGATGACTACATATAAAGTACTTCTTGTAGATGATGAGGAAGAAGTCAGAAATGCAATTGAACAAAGAATTAATTGGGAAGAATTGGGATTTGAGGTAATCGGAAAAGCACAGAATGGTGTAAAAGCTATGGAAATAGCAGAAAAACTGCAGCCAGATGTGGTCATTACCGATATCAAAATGCCATATATGAATGGATTGGAACTGGCACGTAATTTAAAGGAAGAGAATCCAGGCGTGCGAATTTTAATTCTGACTGGATTTGACGAGTTTGAATATGCCAAAGAAGCAGTTCATCTTGAAATTGAAGAGTATATATTAAAACCGATCAATGCCAATGAGCTTTCTGAATGTCTCAAACGATTAAAAAACGTACTCGATAAAGAGAGAGAAGAAAAATTAAATGTCAGAAAGCTAGAGCAGTACTACACAGATTCCCTTCCTGTACTTCAAACAAATTTCTTTTGTTCTCTTGTGGAGGGACGCATTTCGGACAGTGAAATAAATAAATATTTAAATGATTATCAGATTTCTTTGCCAGGTTCATATTTTTGCTGCGCTGTTTTCCATACATCAGAAAATCATGTTCCTGACGGGATGACACCACTTCTGCTTTCGATATCTGTACAAAGAGAAGTAAAGGAAAAATTCCGCGGCAAATGGGACTGCAGATATTTTTCTTATCTGGGAAATATTGTTATGGTAGCAAATTTAGGCAAAGAAGATGAAATCACGAGACTGACGGATGACTGTGACCGCTTCTGCAAATGGGCAGACCGCTTTTTTGGTGCAGTTGTTACCGTTGGAATAGGTAAGGTGTGCAATGAAGTATCAAATCTTCGTTTTTCCTATGAAGGGGCATGGGAAGCACTTTCGTATCGTGTTATTTACGGATCAGGCTGCTCTATCAATATTGCAGATATTGCACCGAAGGGGCAGGGACTTTCCATGCAGCCAGATGATATTAATATGAATGATGTGTTCAAGGCAGTTCATATTGGGGTACGTGAAGATATTGAACATGCAGTTTTTTCTTTAGTGAAGGAACTAAAAGATAATGCAAAAACAATTATGCAGTATAATTTTACTGTGCTGGAAATTGTAGGGCATCTATATCGTTTCTGTGGAAATAATCATATGAAATTTGAAGATCATGCCGGAGAAATCAAAAATGCGTATGAAGAAATTACAAAGATGGATGAAAGTGCATTAATGGCCTGGCTTGTCAGAGTAGCACTATCGATCAGTGATGAACTAAAAAATGCCAGAAATTCTTCACTGCGTTACCTTATTTCAGAAGCAAAAAATATTGTTCGTGATGAGTATGCAGATGCAGATCTGTCACTTGATACCGTATGTTCAAAGCTTGGTGTATCAAATTCCTATTTTTCTTCTATTTTTAAGAAAGAAGTGGGTATTTCATTTATTACATATTTGACAGATTACAGAATGCAGCAGGCTGTTCATCTGATGCTTGAAACAAATGAAAAAAATTATGAAATTGCAGAACATGTTGGCTATGAGGACGCAAACTATTTTGGATATGTTTTTAAACGCAAATATGGAATGTCGCCTTCAAAATATCGCACAGAGCATATGGGAAAATGAGTATGAAAAAAAGAAAAGTGTCAGATATTCAGTCTGTCATTATGACGGTTCTTTCTTTGATGACGGTAATTACGTCTATATCTATGGGGTTATTGCTTTACAATCGATATGAAATGGCTATGCGTCAGAATGAAGTTCGCAACACACAAAACCTGATGGAAAGCACAGTCAATTCCATGGAGCAGTATCTGAAAAATATGAGACAGATTTCAGATACTGTCACATATAATATTATACAGGCATTTGATGTGTCTAGTCCGGAGTTTAATCAGCAGCTGAGTTTTCTATATGATTTTAATAAGGACAAAATACAGAGTATTGCGCTTTATGATATGGAAGGAAATCTTATTGTGGCAGAGCCAGTTACGCTGCAGAAGGATGGCATAGATGTGCTTTGGCAGTCTTGGTTTGAAAATGCAGCAGAGGAAATTGAAAATATGCACTTTTCAACGCCTCATATGCAGAATTTATTTCAGGATGATGCGAAGAGCTATCATTGGGTGATTTCCCTAAGTCGTGCGGTAGACGGTATTGATGGAGACAGACCTGAAAATGGTATTTTGCTTGTTGATATGAAATATTCCTTTATTGAGGAAATGATGAATCAGGTGAATGATCAAAACAGGGGGCGATATTATTATGTCTGTGATGGGGAAGGAAATCTGATTTATCATCCTTATGCAAATGAAATCAGCAATGGATTGTTTGAGGAAGATTTCAGTATTGTATGCAGCAATGAAGATGGTGTATATAAAAATTTGCGCAGCCCAAGTGGAGATAAGCAGACTGCAATTGTAAGCACTATATCATATACGGGATGGAAGATGGTAGGCATTGTAAAGCAGGATATTAGGACAGACAGCCGAGAGCAGTTTCGTATTTATATGGTAATTGTTGTAATTATGTTGATCATGATGCTTCTTTTAGTCAATCGCATTGTGTCGAAAAGGATTTCAAGTCCAATTCTTAAACTGGATGCATCTGTAAGGGCATATGAAGCTGGGGAAAAGCCTGATATCTATATTGGAGGCTCATATGAGATTCGTCATCTTGGAAAATCTGTCCAGCATTCGTATGAAGAAATTGAGCGGTTAATGAAAGAAATTGTGAAGCAGCAGAATGAGAGAAGAAAGAGTGAACTGGCAGCACTGCAAAGTCAGATCAACCCGCATTTCCTTTATAATACTTTGGAATCTATCACTTGGATGGTTGAGGCCAATAAAAATCAGGATGCAGTTTTTATGATATCTGAGCTGGCCAAGCTGTTTAGAATCAGTTTGTCAAGAGGAAAGACGATTATTAGTATTGAGGATGAGCTAAAACACTGCAAAAATTATATGAATATTCAAAAGTATCGCTACAAGGAGCGTTTTGTGACAGAATATGATGTTTCAGAAGAAATTTATCCGTTCTGTACGGTAAAGCTTATTTTGCAGCCGATTCTTGAAAATGCTATATATTATGGTGTAGGAAATATGGATGAGGATGACCAGCCTAAAATTATTGTCAAAGGTTGGAAAGATGATGCAGAAATCTATCTTTCAGTTACGGATAATGGAATGGGAATGCGTCATGAAGATGTAGAAAATATTTTAAAAGATAATCAGAAAGGACCCAAACATGGTTCTGGTGTAGGACTCATTAATGTGCACACGCGTATTCAGCTGATGTTTGGAAATAAATATGGCCTTATTGTGGAGAGTGAACCAGATGAGGGAACAACGGTCACGATTCATTTGCCTGCTGTGCCATACACTAAGGAAAATTGTGAAGTGCTTGAGACTCCGGGAAAGCCAGTCAGAAAAGAGGGTGAATCATGAAAAAAACAAAAACTACTTTTTTGTTAGCAGAAATTTGTCTTGGCATATTACTGCTGTTTTGTGTGCATCTGATTTTTGAAGATGAAAAGCCTCAGAAGCGTGTAGCAGTTATTGTTGAAAAATCAGGTGATGAAAAATGGAACTCCTTTATGAATGGTCTAAAGCAGGCAGCTGGAATCGCAAATATACATTTGATTATTTGCAATACAGATGAAATTGAAAATGCAGATGAGGAGAAGAACTTGATTTATGATCAGCTGGATAATCAGGTTGATGCATTTATTGTTCAGGCGGCGCCGGGCAGGGATACTATTGATATGCTTAGAGAAATTCGCGTACAAAAGCCAATGCTTCTTGTAGCAAATGATGCGCTGCGTGAAAAAGAGGAAGACCATATATCAAAATATTCTGATTTGCCTGTTATTGCGCCGGACTATTACCGTATGGGATATACATTGGCACAGGACTTATTAAGCCGCAATCAAAATAATATTCAAGGCAAAACTGTTGGAATTATAAGCGGATTTAAGAAAACAGACTGTACTGATAAATGTATGCAGGGTGTATTAGATGTGCTTTCTGATACGGGATGTGAGATTCAGTTTGATATGAATATCACATATGATATGGAAATTACACAGAGGTTAAAAGAGCAGCAGCCAGTTGACTATTTGATTGTATTTGACACAAGTGCCTTAGAGCAGGTAGCAGGGATGTATGCACAGAAAAAAGAGAGTGACACGAAAATCTATGGGATGTATATTATCTTGATGATTCTGTGATTGACGGATTGATTGCGATAGATGGATATGGAATGGGATATCATAGCGCTATAGAAATTTCAAAAGTGCTGAAAAATCATCTGTATACGATTAACAACCAGACGATTGAGTATCATCTGCTGCATAAAGAAGATATTTTCAGAGAAGAGGTACAGCATTTTCTTCATACGTATGATTGAGAATTTGCATATAGTCAGCCAAAAAGGAATGGAGATTTCAATGAAACAGTATCAGATAAGAAGTATTCTGATCGGATGCATGTTGTTGTGTCTGACAGGATGTACGGCGAATAGTGAGAAAAAAAGAGATGTTCTTCGTGTTGGTGTTGTGCTATACACGCAGGACGACCCCTTTATTAATGCGCTTACAGATTGTCTGAAGGAAGATCTGGCTGGATATGAGTCAGATTCTCTAAAGGTGATTATGACTGTAAGGGATGGAAAAAATGATCAGAAGATTCAAAATGAAGTTGTGAAGGAAATGCTTGATGCTGGTTGTGAGATACTTGCTGTTGATCTCGTTGACAGGACAGAGCCGTCAAATATAATAAAGATGGCAAAAAAGGAAAATATACCTGTTATTTTCTTTAATAGAGAGCCAGTGAGAGAGGATTTGATGCAGTGGGATAAGCTGTATTATGTAGGCGGAGATGCCAGACAGTCTGGTATGATGCAGGGTGAGATTGCAGCAGATATGATACGAGACAATGACGCAGTAGATCGAAATCAGGACGGAAAGATTCAATATGTACTTCTTGAGGGTGAGACAGGTCATCAGGATGCAATCATTCGAACAGACAGTGTGGTAAAAACAATTAAAGAACAGGGCATTATATTAGAAAGACTAAGTTTCCAGTTTGCAAACTGGAATCGTGGACAAGCTGAAAATAAGATGACACAGCTGATTAATCAATATGGAGACGAGATTGAACTAGTCCTTTCTAATAATGATGAGATGGCTCTTGGTGCAGTTGCTGCGTATGATGCACTTGATTATGATAAAGACAGACGTCCGATAATTTTTGGAATAGATGGTTTGGAAGGTGCATTGGATGCTGTCCAAAAAGGCACCATTCAGGGGACTGTGTATAATGACAGGCATGGACAAGCTGAGCAGATTTCGCGTCTTGCGATGACACTGTTTCAAGGTCAGACACCGCCAAAGGAGGATCTGGAAAATGAACGATATATCTTTTTACCGTATCAAAAGGTGACAGCAGAAAATGTGGAATCATTTATGGAACAATAAAAAGGTGCATTTTCGGAAAGGAAAGATTGAAAATGGAAGATTGGCTGATAAACTATTATGAACAGACAGATCCACTTAAAAGACAGCAGATGCTTCTGGAAAATAAAAATGAAACCATGAGTGAAGAAGATAAACTTCGAATGAAGCTCTGGGAGACCAGATATGGAAAAGGTAAGCCAAGGAAAGATATGTTTGTTGGTTATCTTATGAATTTAAAATATATTGTAGAAAGCGGAAGTATGGATTTGGGAGGCAGAAAGAAAAAGCTTGCGATAGAAGCTATTCTTGGTCTGAATTTATATGAATTTGAAAGAAAGCCAAAGACTCAGCAGGAAATAATTTTTTTAGAGTTAAAAAACACATGCAGAAAATATATTGAGATTAGTACAGGAGGACGTGGCTTTACTTCTGTTATTTTTGGAATGGGACAGCTGTCAGATGAAAGCATTGCAGGAAAGATCGCTGAACAAATAAGCAGAATTGTGTTTGATGCACCTCATAGTCTGCGAATGGAAAAAGAATTTGAGCCGCTTCAAAGAGCTGCTTTAGAGGTTTTTAGGGAAATTTATCCTAATCGCGAACATTTTCTGAAAAAAAGATAAGTAATGATAAACGGTGTATTTTCTCTTTAGCGCTACTTGTATTTGCAAAGCAAAAAAGATATACTGTAACTGTTTTAATGCTTTAATTATAAGGAGGAGATGAGTATGGCAGAATATTGCATCAGCTGCTGTTCTACAGCTGATTTGACAAAGGAATATTTTGATAAGCGTGGAATCCGCTATGTGTGTTTTCACTATGAACTGGGAGGAAAGGACTATCTAGATGACCTTGGTCAGACGATGTCTCCGGCAGAGTTATATCGCAGAATGCTTGCAGGTGAGGATGTAAAGACATCACAGGTTAGTATTGGTGAGTATGCAGATTTTTTTAGAAAAATATTTGATGAGGGAAAGGATATCCTTCATTTAACGCTTTCAAGCGGAATTTCAGGCAGCTACAATTCAGCATGTATTGCAGCAGAACAGGTAAGAGAAGAATATCCAAACAGAAAAATTTATGTAGTGGATTCATTGGCAGCTTCCTCTGGTTATGGTTTGTTAGTAGATACTCTGGCAGACAGAAGGGATGCAGGAGAGAGCATAGATGAATTGTATGCATGGGTGTGTGAAAATAAAAAGAAACTGCAGCACTGGTTTTTTACTTCTGATCTTACTTTTTTTATCAGAGGCGGAAGAGTATCAAAGGCAGCTGGATTTTTTGGAGGTATGCTTGGAATCTGTCCTTTGTTAAATGTGGACTATGAGGGACATCTGACAGCAAGAGAGAAGGTGCGCACGAAGAAAAAGGTGATTCAGCGCATCGTTCAGAAGATGGAAGAAAATGCCGAGGGAGGTCTGGCATATTCGGGCAAATGCTATATCTGTCAGTCGGAGTGCATGGATGACGCAAAAGCTGTTGCAATGCTCGTTGAGAGCCGCTTTCCTAATTTAAATGGAAAAGTTGAAATTTACCCGATTGGTGCGACAATTGGCAGTCATACCGGTCCAGGAACAGTAGCGTTATTTTTCTGGGGAAAAGAACGCGTGGATTGACGCAGTTTTGTAAAAGAAATGTAATGTTTTTGGATATTTGAAACATTGAAATAAACTCATACTTATGGTATGATACGAAAGGTTAAAGGCGTTATCGTTTACGTTATACGTAGACGATAACTTAAAAAAAGCCGCAAAAATGCGGCAGAACGGAGAAGCATATGATTTGCCCGAAATGTGGTGCCAGACTAGCGCAGGGAAGCACGATTTGTCCAATTTGCGGAACAAAGATACGCCCCTCTAAAGTCAAGGTACAAGACAATTATGAAGAGCAGCCAGATCAAGGCTACGATTCAGATTCAGATGATGATTATGAAGAAAATCTGAATGATGATTACGATTATGACGAAGAGGATGACAGCTACGGTAATGATGATTACGACAATGATGATTATGAACCGGCTCGTCCAAAAACAAATCGTATTCTTGTTGTTATTATTGTCACAGTAATTGCATTGATTGCTGCGATGATCGTATTGATTGTTCTTCTTTTCAGCAGTGGAAAAAAGAGCAATAAGCAGATTCCGTATACAGTAGATAAAATACAGGATACGGATACGAAGAAAGAAACACAGAAAGAAACTCAAAAGGAGACAGAAACTGAAGTAGTTGAAATCAAAGACAACAAGGTTACTTCCGGAAGAAATGTCTATGAGCTTTCAAATGATGAGTTAAAGCTTGTTGAGTACAATGATCAGGGACAAGTTGTTCGTATTCCGGCAGAAATCGGCGGATATCCGGTAACTTCAATTGGTTCACATGCATTTAAGAACAATACGTCAGTTCAGTATTTAAAGCTTCCAGATGGAATGAAGAAACTGGATGATTCTGCATTGTCTGATATTGAGCTTTTGAAAGAAGTTGTAGTTCCGGAATCAGTTGAAGAGATTGGAAACCTTGCTTTTTCAAAGGTTCAGAAGGCAATTTGTGTAAAGGGAAGCTTTGCATGGAATTATATGAAGTATATGGCAGATGAGGTAGTTGAGGGAACTTCACTTTCACTTGACAATAATGCGTCCACGCCATCAAGCTCTGCGCAGCAGACAGTTCCAACACAGCCGACGACCGCACAGCAGGCAGCGTCACAGCCGCAGCCGCAGCAGACGCCAGCCCCAGCCCCGTCCCCAGAGCAGACACCGGCCACAGCCTCGTCTTCAGAGCAGCAGCCAGCCACAAATCCATCACCGGATCAGACACCAGCCCCGGCTCCATCTTCAGATCAGACGCCAGCAACAGATCCATCACCAGATGAGACACCAGCGCCAGCACCGTCACCAGATGAGACACCAGCACCAGCACCGTCACCAGATGAGACGCCAGCAACAGATCCATCACCAGATGAGACGCCGGAAGCACCAACGGAGCGAAATGCAGAAAATATTCTTGCAAAGATTTCTGCAGATTCTGGTGGAAGTGTTGTAGGAAACAGCTATATGTTCTACGATTTTAATGGAAATGGTGTTCAGGAAGCATTTGCACTTGTTGATGTAGGCGGACGAAAGGAAATCTGGTACAATGGAGAGGATTCTACTTCCAATGCAGTTGAGATTTTCCCAATCACTGATGTTGCATCATGCAGTGTTAATGCTATTGAAAACGGCACAACACAGTTTGTTTTGAGCGTCACCACTTCAACAGGAGAATCATATTCCTGCATTTATGGAGCAGATGGTGCAAATGGCTATATGGTAGCAGATTTGCTTCCGGGTGTATTTGTATCAGATGGCGTAAGCTTACAGTTAGACAATGGAATGAATGGAGTTGCATATCTGCTTGCTTCTGACGGAGGCTATAGTGAGTATGCAGCACAGGAACTGGCAAAGAGTCAGTTTGATGCGATGCCGGGTGCACAGGATATCTGGTCACAGGTAAGCGCACTAATTGGTGCAGAACCAACAGACCTTCATTTCTGGAATCGTTCAAGTGCAGTTGGTAATTTGATTCAGATTGCATTTACAGATGCAGCAGGAACACCAAGTTACATCAATGTGTCATGGACTCAGGATGGAATGCAGTTTGAAGATGGTGCACTTAATGTTCATAATGGTGTGGTAAAATCTTCTTATACAGGATTAAATCAGATTCAGCCGCAGGAAGTTCCGCAGGTAGAGACAGAGCCGGCTGATCCAGCTACAGAGATTTCATTTGCAGATGGAACAGCAGTTACACTTTCAGCAGAAGGAACTAATTATACGGCAGATCTTAATGGAGATGGTGCAGCAGACTTCTTCAAATATCGTACTGAGGTAGCAGAGGATGGAAGTACAACCAGCCTTATCGTCAATGTGAATGGTACCGATTATACAGTTGGTACAGGAATCAGTGCAGCATATAAGGTAGAGGTATGTGATTTAAATACATCCGATAATCAGCTTAATATTGTAGTTGTTGGAACAGGTGCAGACAACTCTGTTACCAGTTTCCGCGTATTAAGCGGAACCGATCTTTCTACACCGCTTATGCAGGATGGAACATTTACCGTGCTTAACGGATATGGAAATGCAGCGCGCCTGTATAATACGTCCCATGTACTTACACCTTCTTCCGCAAATGGAACATTTGATGAAAATGGTGGATTTACGTTAGCAGTGACAAGCCCAATTTCTATTGACAGTCTTGGCCGTTATGTCTGCAAGATTCCATATGAATTAAAGGATGGTGTGATTACAGAGGATGCATTAAGTGAGACAACTGGAAACTACGAATATGAGCTTGTTGATCTAACATCACAGGAACAGTTTAATTATATTTTGGCAGCAGATACGAATTTGTTAAGTTCGGCAGCAGCAGATGCTGCGCCAGCGGCAACACTTGGCACGGGAACACAGGTATTCCCAAGAAAGCTGATCCAGGCGGCAAATGAACCAGGTGCATTTTATCTTTACGTAGAGGATGCATCAGGAAACGCTGGATATCTTCCACTTGGTGAGGGACAGACATTGTTCCAGAGCGTACCACAATAATTTATAAGTAGACAAAAAAAACTGGTCTCCCACGGGAGACCAGTTTTTTTATGTCTGATAATTAAATACTTGTCCAGCGACCAGATGAACCGCATGGAAGAACAAGACCAGACTGTGTTACAGGAAGACCAATTTCATCAGAAACAACGTGACCGCCAAATTTGCTTACAACCTCAAGCCCAAGAAGATATGTTAAGACAGAAGCAGCAAAACCGGTTGTATAGCTGTTAATAAGGAAAAATAGCGGTTTGTCAGAAAGTAGCTGTGAACACAGTGATACGAGTGGATGAATAGCATCCTCAATTTTCCAGATTTCACCCTTAGGTCCGCGTCCATAAGATGGCGGATCCATGATGATTGCATCATAGTGATTGCCGCGTCGGATTTCTCGTTCAACAAATTTCTGACAATCATCAACAATCCAGCGAATCGGTGCATCAGACAGTCCACTAGATGCTGCATTTTCTTTTGCCCAGGCAACCATGCCCTTTGAAGCATCTACATGAGTAACAGAAGCGCCAGCAGCTGCTGCAGCAAGTGTTGCACCGCCGGTGTAGGCAAATAAATTAAGTACTTTAATAGGACGGTTTGCATTTTGAATCAGGTTAGAAAACCAATCCCAGTTTGCAGCCTGCTCAGGGAATAAGCCTGTGTGCTTAAAAGAGAATGGCTTTAACTGGAAGGTAAGCTTTCCATAATGAATGCTCCACTGCTGCGGCAGAGAGAAAAACTCCCATTCACCGCCTCCCTTGCTGCTTCTATGATAATGTCCGTTCTTTTTCTTCCAACCCGGATTGGTGTGAGGTGTGTTCCATACAACCTGAGGGTCCGGACGTACCAGAAGATAATTTCCCCAGCGCTCAAGTTTCTCTCCGTTAGAGGTATCAAGGACTTCGTAGTCCTTCCAGTTATCAGCCAGCCACATAATAATATCCAACCTTTCTTATATATATACGATACCGAATGTTTTTAGAATTGCGAGAGTTGCATTGCAACGGAGCAATTCGTTGGTACCAGTAATTCTAAATAACATATATAAGTATAAGAAAGAACAGGCATCCTGTCAATAGAGTGTTGCCAATCGTCGAACCACCCTTCGCAAAACTTCCGGGTCAAAAAAACTTTAAAAAATTTGAAAAAAGTGCTTGCATTTTGTTTTGATATAGTGTATAGTATACCTTGCTGTGACATGATAGCAAAGAAGCGCGAGGTTGCTGCCGATAGGGCAGGTTTTCCGTGGAGCGAATGTCAAGTTAAGAAACTGGCGACAAGTCACTGTATACAATGAAACATCTACAAACATTGAGGTAGAAACGGACTGTGCGGAGATTAGAAAACGCACGGGGTAGTGTACAGTCACCACTTGTCGTACTTATTTAAAAAGTGCGAAAAGGAGGCGGCTTTTTTTTATGGCAAGTCAAGTAATGAGAATCACTCTGAAGGCGTACGATCATCAGCTGGTAGATCAGTCCGCTGCAAAGATCGTTGATACTGTTAAGAAAACAGGCTCTAAGGTAAGCGGACCAGTTCCGATGCCGACTAAGAAAGAGGTTGTTACAATTCTGAGAGCGGTACACAAGTACAAGGACTCCAGAGAGCAGTTCGAGCAGAGAACTCACAAGAGACTCATCGATATCATTCAGCCATCTCAGAAGACAGTAGATTCACTGTCCCGTCTGGAGATGCCAGCTGGTGTATATATTGATATTAAGATGAAAAACAAGTAATTTTAAACAAGTATGTCCGGAATTACGTTGATATAGAAGCAACAAGCAATTGTTCCACTTATGTCCACGGTTCTAGGATGATTGGGAAAATCCCAATCCGCTGTAGATTCACAGGAGGTAATAGGATGAAGAAGGCTATTTTAGCAACAAAGGTCGGAATGACACAGATCTTCGACGAAAAGGGCACACTGGTTCCGGTTACCGTACTGCAGGCTGGACCATGTGTAGTAACACAGGTTAAGACCGTAGCAAACGACGGTTACAGCGCAGTTCAGGTAGGTTTCGTTGACAAGCGCGAGAAGCTGGTTAACAAGCCGGTTAAGGGACATTTTGACAAGGCTGGCGTTTCTTACAAGAGATTCGTAAGAGAGTTCAGACTTGATGATGCTGAGAATTACTCAGTTAAGGATGAGATTAAGGCAGACGTTTTCGCAGCAGGCGAGAAGGTTGATGCTACTGCAATCTCCAAAGGTAAGGGCTTCCAGGGCGCTATTAAGAGACACGGACAGTCCAGAGGACCTATGGCTCATGGTTCTAAGTACCATCGTCATGCTGGTTCCAACGGCCCTGCAACAACACCAGGACGCGTATTCAAGGGTAAGCACATGCCAGGTCATATGGGACATGTACAGGTAACAATCCAGAACCTTGAGATCGTAAGAGTTGATGCTGAGCAGAACCTGATTCTGGTTAAGGGTGCAGTACCTGGACCGAAGAAGTCTTTAGTAACATTGAAGTATTCAGTAAAGGCTTGATTGCTTTTACAGAAGTTGGAAGGAGGACCACACTAATGGCTACAGTAGCTGTTTATAATATGCAGGGTGCCGAGGTCGGTAAGATGGATCTTAATGATGCAATCTTTGGCGTAGAAGTCAATGAGCATCTGGTAAAGATGGTTGTTACCGCACATCTGGCAGCAGAGCGTCAGGGAACTCAGAAAGCAAAGACACGTTCTGAGGTATCCGGAGGCGGAAGAAAACCATGGAAGCAGAAGGGAACCGGTCACGCAAGACAGGGTTCAACAAGAGCTCCGCAGTGGACAGGCGGTGGTGTTGTATTCGCTCCAGTACCGAGAGATTACACCATTAAGCTGAACAAGAAAGAGAAGAGAGCTGCTCTGAAGTCTGCTCTGACCAGCAGAGTACAGGAGAACAAGTTCATCGTTGTTGATGAGCTGGCTCTGAATGAGATTAAGACAAAGAAGTTCGTAGAAGTTATGAACAACCTTAAGGTTTCTAAGGCTTTAGTTGTTCTGGCTGAGGACGATCAGAACGTAATCAAGTCCGCAAGCAATGTAGCATCTGTAAAGACTGCAAATGCAGGCATGATCAACGTATACGATATTTTAAAGTACAGCACTGTTGTTGCTACTAAGGCAGCAGTAGAGAAGATTGAGGAGGTCTATGCGTAATGGCTGATATTAGATATTATGACGTTATTTTAAAGCCGGTTGTTACAGAAAAGAGCATGGACATCATGGCTGACAAGAAGTACACCTTCCTGGTTCATCCGGAAGCTAACAAGGCAATGATCAAGGAAGCTGTAGAGAAGATGTTCCCTGGAACCGAGGTTAAGACCGTTAACACAATGAACAATGACGGAAAGACCAAGAGAAGAGGAAGAACAGAAGGAAAGACCGTAAAGACAAAGAAGGCAATCGTAACCTTGACTGAGAACAGCAAGGAGATTGAGGTATTTGCAGGTCTGTAATTCCCACAAGGAATATACGCACAAAAGCGTGACAATAAATGCTGTAAAGGAGAACAATCATGGGAATCAAAAAGTATACCCCATATACACCGTCCAGAAGAAATATGACGGGTCTGGATTTCACTGAGATCACAAAGAATGCTCCAGAGAAGTCCCTGACAGTATCTTTAAAGAAGAACTCCGGCCGCAATAATCAGGGTAAAATTACCGTAAGACATCATGGCGGCGGTTCAAGAAGAAAATATAGAATCATTGATTTCAAGCGCAACAAGGATAACATTCCTGCAACCGTTCTTTCTATCGAGTACGATCCGAACAGAACAGCTAATATCGCTCTTATCTGCTACGCAGATGGTCAGAAGGCTTACATCTTAGCTCCTCAGGGACTTAAGGTTGGTCAGAAGATCATGAACGGTGAGCATGCAGAGGCTAGACTTGGTAACTGTTTACCATTATCCTTAATTCCGATTGGTACTGAGGTACACAACGTTGAGCTGTATCCGGGTGCTGGTGCACAGATGGTACGTTCCGCTGGTGTTGCTGCTCAGTTGATGGCTAAGGAAGGCAAGTATGCTACCTTAAGACTTCCATCAGGTGAGATGAGAATGGTTCCGATCAACTGCCGTGCTACTATCGGTGTTGTTGGTAACGGAGAGCACTCTCTGGTTAACATTGGTAAGGCTGGACGTAAGCGTCACATGGGTATTCGCCCGACAGTCCGCGGTTCTGTTATGAACCCGAATGACCATCCACACGGTGGTGGTGAGGGACGTGCTCCGGTAGGACGTCCAGGTCCGTGTACACCTTGGGGTAAGCCTGCACTGGGTCTGAAGACCAGATCTAAGAAGAAGGCATCCAATAAGCTGATCGTAAGAAGAAGAGACGGAAAAGCTTTATCTAAGTAATTTTGTCTCACATTGAATCGAATTAAGGAGGTTAAAACCTATGGCTCGCTCATTAAAGAAAGGACCATTTGCTGACGAGAGTTTACTGAAGAAGGTAGACGCTATGAACGCAGCGGGACAGAAGCAGGTTATTAAGACCTGGTCTCGTCGTTCTACAATCTTCCCGCAGATGGTTGGACATACAATTGCAGTTCATGACGGAAGAAAGCATGTTCCGGTATATGTTACCGAGGATATGGTAGGTCATAAGCTGGGCGAATTCGTTGCTACCAGAACCTTTAAAGGTCACGGTAAGGACGACAAGAAGAGCAAACGTTAATCGGATATACTTGAAAGGAGGTAACACAAGTCATGGCAAAAGGACATAGATCCCAAATTAAGAGAGCAAGAAATGAGCAGAAGGACACCAGACCATCTGCAACCCTTTCTTATGCAAGAGTTTCTGTTCAGAAGGCTTGTTTTGTATTAGATGCCATTAGAGGCAAGGACGTTGCAACTGCACTTGGTATTGTAACTTACAATCCGAGATATGCATCTTCTTTAATCAAGAAGCTGCTTGAGTCTGCAGTAGCAAACGCAGAGAACAATAATGGAATGAAGGCAGGTAACCTTTACGTAGAGGAGTGCTACGCTAACCAGGCACCTACCATGAAGAGAATCAAACCGAGAGCACAGGGTAGAGCTTATCGTATCTTAAAGAGAACAAGCCACATTACTGTAGTTCTGAACGAGAAATAATAGGAGGGCACTATGGGACAGAAAGTTAATCCTCATGGCATGAGAGTCGGCATCATCAAGGACTGGAATTCCAAGTGGTATGCTGAAGCTGATTTTTCTGATAACCTTGTAGAGGACTACAATATCAGAAAGTTCTTAAAGAAGAAGTTATACAGTGCTGGTGTATCTAAGATCGACATCGAGCGTGCATCAGACCGTGTTAAGATTATTATCTTCACTGCTAAGCCGGGTATTGTAATCGGCAAGGGCGGAGCTGAGATCGAGAAGTTAAAGGGCGAGCTTGCTCCGTACGTAAATGGCAAGAAGGTTTTTGTAGATATTAAAGAGGTTAAGAGACCGGATAAGGAAGCTGTTTTAGTAGCTGAGAACATTGCTGCACAGCTTGAGAACCGTGTATCTTTCCGTAGAGCTATGAAGTCCGTTATGAGCAGAGCTATGAAGTCTGGTGCTCTTGGTATCAAGACAACCTGTTCTGGACGTCTGGGCGGTGCTGATATGGCCCGTACCGAAACTTACAGCGATGGAACTATCCCGCTGCAGACTCTGCGTGCTGACATTGATTATGGTTTCGCAGAGGCAAACACTACCTACGGTAAGGTTGGTGTTAAGGTTTGGATCTACAAGGGTGAGGTCCTTCCTACCAAGTCTAACAAGGAAGGGAGCGATAAATAATTATGTTAATGCCAAAGAGAGTTAAGCGTCGTAAGCAGTTCCGCGGTTCTATGGCTGGTAAGGCTAACAGAGGAACTACGATCACCTATGGTGAGTACGGTATTGTTGCTACCGAGCCTTGTTGGATTAAGTCCAACCAGATCGAGGCAGCTCGTATTGCCATGACACGTTACATCAAGCGTGGTGGCCAGGTATTCATTAAGATTTTCCCAGATAAGCCAGTATCCGCAAAGCCGGCTGAGACTCGTATGGGTTCCGGAAAGGGTGCTCTTGAGTATTGGGTAGCAGTAGTAAAGCCAGGCCGCGTTCTCTTCGAGATCGGCGGTGTGGATGAAGCAACAGCAAAGGAAGCTCTTCGTCTTGCAACACACAAGTTGCCACTGAAGTGTAAGATCGTTTCCAAGGCAGACTTAGAAGGCGGTGATAACAGTGAAAATTAATAAGTATGTAGAAGAACTTAATGCGAAATCGTCCGCAGAGTTAAATGAAGAATTAGTAGCTGCTAAGAAGGAACTTTTCAATTTAAGAT
>ERZ857969.2591-NODE-2591-length-20253-cov-4.500792_pt1 | contig 20253 bp, 11 predicted proteins | sample MGYA00519864_ERZ857969 | MGnify/ENA primary metagenome ERZ857969 (study PRJEB31778, sample SAMEA3449382) | human gut metagenome | biome: human gut; feature: human-associated habitat; material: faeces | place: United Kingdom | collected 2010/2012 ... | reverse complement strand
GCTTGTTATGGCAGGCGTTAAGGAGTATTCAACCGAAAGTATAAATCTTAACTCAAATACAGATACAGCATTTTTAAAAGCGCTTGAAAGCGGTTCTTCTTTAAAATTCACCTTTGTGTACGATAATATTACTTCAATAAAGAATACCGAGTACGATTATCTTTACGGTGCCGACTTTAACAACCGTAAAGAACAGGCGGCGGATTATCAGAAAAGAATTGAAGAAGCATATGCCGCTCTCGGTTCTCGGGTTCTTAAGGCAAGCCGCGTATTGCAAAACGGCGTTCATCTTTCGGAGTTTGATAACGGAAGCCGCCTGATCGTGAATTTCACGGAGGCTGATGTTAAGACAGAATACGGCGAGGTTCGCGCGGGCGGATATATCACCGTAAAGAAGTAAGGGGGAGGAAAAATGAAAGCAAAGAAAAAAACTATCGGAAAACGCCACCTCTCCTATAACGGAAGAAAGGCGCTGTACGGCTACGGTTTTATAGCAATTTGGATACTCGGGTTTATAAATTTCTTTGTCCGGCCGTTTATAGATACCGTTATTTATTCGTTTAACGATATTAAATTCAACAGCAGCGGAACGGTTCTGACATTCAATCATTTTTCCGCTTACAGACAAACGCTTTTGGAAGATCCTACGCTTTTAAGACAGCTTCTCGGTTGTTTTACGAATCTTATTTATACTGTGCCTGTAATTGTGGTTTTAAGTATAATGATTGCCGTTATGCTTAATGATAATTTCGCGGGCAAAACCTTTTTCAGAGCAGTTTTCTTTCTGCCGGTAATAATATCGGGCGGCGCGGTTTTGAATGTTATACGCGGAAACGATATGATGGCACTTATGGTAGAGGGCACAAAAAGCGGCAGCATGCTTGAAATAACCAATGTTCAAACGCTTATACAGGAGTTCGCGTTGCCGGAAAAGCTATCGGGTTTTCTGATAACCGTATCTAACACCGTGTTTGATATGCTTTGGAAATCGGGAATACAGATCTTGCTCTTTCTCGGCGCACTTCAGACCATAAGCCCCAGCATTTATGAGGCTTCAAAAATAGAGGGCGCTTCCGGGTGGGATAATTTTTGGAAGATTACAATGCCGATGATTTCACCGATGATAGTGGTAGCTGTTATTTATTCAATCATAGACAGCTTTACAGATTCCAGTAATGCAGTTATGAGCAGAATACTGAACGACGCAAACTATCTGAAATATACTAACGGCTCTGTACTTGCGGTTCTCTATTTCTTCTCGACTATGATTTTCATAGGCATTGTTTACGGAGTGCTGAACAAAACACTGCCGTATTCCGGGACAAAGAGGTGATGAGTATGGAAAAAAAGAAAAAAAACAAATTAAGGTCATTGCCGTGGAAAATATTCAGATTTATTATTCTCCTCGGATTGTCCTACATACTTATTTATCCGCTGATATTTATGTTTTCCATGGCATTCCGACCGATAGCGCAGGTTGCGGACCCCACTATTGTTTGGATTCCGAAATCCTTTACGCTTGAAAATGTAAAAAAAGTATTTGAGTTTATGGATTTCGGCAAGGCGTTCGGAAACACAATGTTGATTTTTGTCGTCAGCGCGCTTATAGAGGTTGTCACCTGTGCGTTTGTGGGCTACGGCTTTGCAAGATTCAATTTTCCGCTTAAAAAGCTATGGTTTGCGGGGGTTTTGCTTACAATACTTGTTCCCACACAGTGTATTATGATACCGCTTACCGTGCAACTGAGATATTTTGATTTCTTTATGGTCGGTAATATTTTTTCACTGTTCGGGAATAATCTGTCGGTCAATCTTTTAAATACGCCTTTTGCGCTTTATATTCCGTCGCTGTTTGCAAGCGGTATACGTTCGGGACTGTTTATATTTATCTATCGTCAATTCTTTTTGGGGTTGGCGCCTGAACTTGAGGACGCAGCGTACATAGACGGCTGCGGGCCCATAAAAACATTTTTAAAGGTTATGCTGCCGCTTTCAAGCGGGGCGATTATCATTGTTTTGCTGCTGTCTCTTGTAGCGCATTGGAATGATAATCTGTTTTCAACTTTTTTCTTCGATAACCTTAATACCCTCAATTCACAGCTTGCAACATTAGGCACTACCATTGAGCAGGGCTTCAAGGATAACGCGATAGGCGCAACAACGGTTTACAAGCAAGCCGGCGCAATGCTGTTTATGATATTCCCGATGCTCATATTTATTATTTTCCAGAAGTGGTTTACCGAAAGCATACAAACAGCGGGTATTGTCGGATAAACATACATTGGTATACAGACATGGGAAAATGTCTTTATATAATACAGCCGCAAGGCAAAAAGGAGAAAAATATGGAAAAATCAGTTTTAAGACTTATTGCAATGTTATTGACTTTGATGCTGATATTCTCTTGTACGGCATGCAAAAAAAGCAATGACAAAGACTCTTCCGATTATGGCAGTACGGTGGAAATTATCGAATATGAAAATGATGACGGCGACGAAAGCGCAGCGTCAGGCTCAAATTCTACCGCAAGCGGCGGAGGAACCGTAAAGAAAAATAAAGACGGCAGCCTGAAGGTTACTCTTGACTCAAAGAACATAGCAGGCGACTCCGAAGCTCAAAAGGCTTTGCAGGCACAGCTGAAAAACTCGGCTAAAGGGAAAACCCTTACTATTCTTTCCACTTGGGGTGAGGACGGACTTGTAAACCAAAGCTGGAAAGCAATGTTCAAGGCTATATGCGGCGGAGATTTAAAGATAATCCGTTGTGCCGACTGGAGCGGTATGCAGCAGAAGCTGGCTTCAATGCATGTTGCGGGCAACGCACCTGATCTTTATGAAATGACCAACCAGGACTATCCATCAATTGTTTACAGAGATATTCTGCTGCCGCTTAACGATCACATTGATTTTAATTCCGCGGTTTATACTAATTTGGACAAAGAATTGCTTTCACAACTTACATTCAACGGTAAGGTTTATTTCTGGCCCACATTCACCGATGCCACCGGATACAGAAAAGGCTTGTGGGTAAACCTCAGTCTGCTTGAGCAGCGCGGAGTACCTGCAAATATGATGCCGGACGCACTTATAAAGGCTAACAACTGGACATGGGATACCCTTTATGAAGTTGAGAAGAAGGTTACCGATAAGACAAACGGCATTTACGGATTTGTGGCACCCGATAACTCTTGCCTTGCCGTAGGTGTTTTGGTTACTACCGGTGAAGATTTTATAAAATACACCAAAGACGGAATTATGTCAAATTTCCAGTCGAATAATGTTACACGCGCTATGAATATGTATAAAAAGCTCGCTGACCCGAGCTACTTTACAAATGATAAAGCCGTCGATATTTTTGATAACGGAAAAGCCGGATTTATATACGGCTCGGCGGATCAGGTAAGTGCTAAAAAGCGTAACGCCATGGCAAAAGCCGGAACAGTTAAAATAGTTCCTTTCCCGCGCGACCCCAAACAGAGCCAGTATATAGTTTTAGGCGATATTACTGGTATTGCCGTTCCGAGCGGCTCTAAAAATAAGGAAACCGCAATCAACTTCGTTAAAATGCTGCGTGCTTCCGATTACTACAATAAGCAGGTGGGCGATATTTATTATAAGCAGTATTCCTATACGGATCAGGCGAAACAGTACAGTGACGACTGCATAAAGAAATACAAAATGATGGTAGAAACCTCAATGGGTATAAAGGATATACTCGGAACCTGCTGGAAAGCTTACAGTAAAGAATTTGTTGAGGGCAGCGCTTCCTGGGAAACAAGAGCCGCAGAGTATTCTCCGCAAATCCAGAGCCTGCTTGATAAAATGGGATGAGTTCCATTTAAAATTGCTTGATTTACACATTAAAAGAGGAGAAAATGTATGACAAAGAGTGCTAAGCTCAACAAAATATTATCAATCGCCGTTTCCATTGCGGCGGTTGCCTTGTCTGCATATTCGCCCGGAACGGCTTTGGCGGGGACTAACGAGGTCAGCTATAATTATTATAAACAAAGCACCGCCGGAGAATATATAGATTCTGTTTTTTCGGATGAAACGCGGAATGACTTCGGTATAGCGTCGTACGGCGGCGGCTTTAACCGTGACAATGCAGACGGTCTTTTTGATACGAGTTCAAAATATCAGAAAAATAACTCTAAAGCATCTACACATGTTGTATACAATGTTGAGCCGGAAACGGAGTTCAGTGCCGATTTTGCGATTATAAGCGTTTCTGAAATGAAAGGCTATATTCAGAAAAAGGATTTTACCATGGAAATTCAGGGCTGGGACAGCCTGAATGAAAAATGGAATTCAATAACCGAGCTGAGTTTTTCCAAAGATTCCTATGATGAAACAAAGAAAAATTACAGCGTAGTTATAACCGAAGATAAAAACCTTTACAGCAAAATCAGAATTACATGGCCGGGAAAAGCGAGCAGCAATAGAAATAAGTGGCTGGGCAGCGGAACGCTTGGATTGGCGGGAGTTAAATTTTCGCCGCCGGTGGTTGACGACCGTGTTTTGTACGATTATACCGACTCTAAGAGGTTCCCGGTAGACGCTTCGCTTAAAATCGGAGCAAATCTCGACCCGCTTACCTCTCCTGCAATTCTCGGAATCTACGGTATTTCTGCAAATACGGCTATTCCAAGCATATGCGGACTTGACCGCTCGGGTAATACAAACGGTGCGCTCCGTGCAAACCGTGATATGATAGTTAAGAGCGAGGTCGGAACGGCAGAATTTTATGCGGATTATCATGTGGCGGGCGGAAGCAAGTTTACGGCTATCGTTACGGTGGATGATGATTCAGGCTGGGGCAAGCCTGTTTGGGAAGCGCTTGAGTGCTATGCAGGAAGAAAGTTCGAATTCAGGTTTTTGACATCACCCGATGGTGTTGACTGGACCTTAGCAACATCGACCGGCGAAAAATCCGGCAAAATGTCGGTAGAATTCAAGATCCCCAATGACGCTAAATTTGTCCGTGTACTTTTCCCGCAGGACGGCAACCCGCAGGGTAAGGATGTAGACGACGGAAAACCTGTATTTAACGATATGGCTTTGCTTCAAAGCGTTAAATATGAACCGGGCGAAAACAGCATATACGGCAAATATTTTGATTTCAGCGCGATAGGCAGACAAAAGCTGGATTATTCCGACAGCGTTTATGAATCATTGCTGTTCTATAAATATAAAGGCGTTGAGATTTCCAAATTTTCGGACGGACGCACATATCTCGGAGTAACCGAGAATTATGCGCGCGGCGAAGCCGAAAAGATAAGACCGTATGTTATTTATAAAATTAAGCCGGAAACCGATACGAAGCTTGTTGTTACGCGTAATGTAGAAAAATGCGCGGAAATGGGCGAAAAATGGAACTTAAAGGTATATGAATCAGCCGATGAAATAAATTGGAATGCGGTTGCCTCTGTGTCCGAAACGACAGAGGATAAACGCCTCGGCACAACGGATACTTATAAGTTTGTTTCCGCTGTGGATACAATGTATCTGAAAATCGAATTTCCTCACTCGGGGGCAATCGGCAACGAAAGCGGAGCCGGTTTTATCGGTGTAATGAATGTCGGCATAACCCCCGGGGAATACGAGGAGCTTGATGTTTACGGTTCTCACAGCTTTGCAAATAAGATTGATTATACCGACGCCGAAACATACAAAGATTCATTGGATATAAATATCTCCAGTAAAACGAAATACGATATTTATCAGGGCAGAATCGATTCGCTGACCTTTACAAAGGAATGGGGAGTTCGTGTTCTTTGGGGATATTTGTACGGCAGAAAGTCCGTTTCAAAGCCGTACGCTTCTTACAATGTTGTACCCGGAACAGCGTTTCAGACCGAAATTACCTTTGATACATCCTCAAATTCCGTTATCAATAATGCTATGAACGACGAGTTTTTACCAAAGCTATATGTTTCAAAGGATCATAAAAGCTGGCAAAAGGGTAACTATGAGTCGGTTAAAACAAGCAAAAGTGCTATTAATTCAAGGCGCGGCGCATTAATTTTAACGATTGATAAAATCCCCGACGGTATGAATTTTGTTAAGATTGAGTTCCCGCAAACCGGTGATGTAAGCCTGATTACCGAAAAGGCGTTTGCATGGGCGGGAAACGATATCATGGAAATTGCGACCGTTTCGTATACAAAGGGCACTATGACGCCGCCCGAAGACCTTGACGCAGGCGATGACGACCCGCAGAACAATGGTGGTGGGGGCGGTAGCACTACACCCCCGAAATATGATTTTGAAGCCCCCACTATTGATGAAACCAATACGACCTGGACTCCCGGCGAGACTTATGAGGAGCCTGACGGCACCTTTGATTTTGAGGATACGGTTACGGAAATTGAAACCGTTAAGCAACCGAAGGTGCGAAGGGGCAAAAAGATTGTAAGGCGCGCGGTAACGGTTATAGACGGATATTACTACCCGTGGTGGGTATGGACGCTGTGGATAGGCGGCGGAGTGCTCGCAGCTGCAGGCATAACCGTTTTTACAATTATTTTTGTAAAGCGAAATAAAAAGAAAAAACAAATTTAAAGCCGTAACTTTTGTAACTGACAGTGCGAAAACAGGATGCAAGGTTTTGAAGAAAAGCAGTCTTCCGGGTCAAAAGCCCTGCACTAATGTTTTCCCGCTGTAGGTAAATAAAAAATTGAAAGAGGAGAATTCAATGAAATCAGCAAAAAAAGCCAGACTTCTCAGCATTTTCCTGACAACGGCGCTGGTAATAGGCAGTCTTCCGTCCGCGCTCGGCATTATCGCCTCGGCTGACGGCACGGCTATCGATTATTCGGCTGTTGTTAATCAAACTCACCTGAAGATTAACGACTACTATTCAAATCTGAAAATGTATGACGGCGTTGGTCTTGAGGTGTCGAACGGTACTGTGGTTACCGACAAGGACTGGTATGGCCAGTTGGCAAATGGGGACGCGGATGTTAAAGCGTCCGGCGCATATGCAGTTTACAATATTTTGCCCGGCTCCGCTTTTTCGGCAGACTTTACCGATACAACAGCTATCGGTAAAATGAAAATCTATTTCAGCGAGGATATGGTAGATTGGTTTCTTGCCGATACAGTAGCTGTCGGAAAAACATTGACAGTCGCAAAAACACCGGATTACGCGAAGTACGCAAAAATTCAGTGGCCCACATCTTCATCGGAGAAGAACGGACTTAAATCGGTAACTCTTACGGCGGGCGAAAAGTACGCTGCCGATAAGAGGATAGACTATGACGTTAATGCTCTTGACGGAGCTGTTCAGAACGGTATTGACAGTGATTCATATCTCGTTAAATACGGTATATGGAACACCTCTGACAATCTGTACTATTTTGACAGCGGAATAATACAGCCCGATTACAGCGGTATAGAGAATACGACCGATGAAAATCCGTTTGACGGATATGTTGTTTATAAGGCACAGCCCGGAACGCATTTCGGTCTGACCGTTACAAGCGACAGAGCTGCTTCACAATTTGCAGAGCTTCTCGGAAAAGCTCCGCTTGACTGGAAAGTGGAAATTTACGGTTCACTTGACGGTGTGAATTATAGGGCGCTTAACATTGACCCGGTTTACAGCGCACGCTATTCAAACAGCTTTAACCCCGAGGACCCGGATGACGGTACAAGGCGCAGCGCCGATTACAATTTCATTGTACCTAATGATGTTGTATTTATTAAGTGCAAATTCCCGCAGACAAAGGATCTTTCTTCACTCAACAAAGATGAAATTGCAGGAAACGACCTATTTGAAATAAACAAGGTTGAGTTTACACAGCTTAAATATGATTATTGCAAGCTTTCAAATGATGATTATTATATTACAGACGGCACAGGCGGCACCGTTCCGGCAAGCGCATATGCAAAGCTCGGAATAAGTGAAACCAACGGTGATTTCCAAAGGCTTACGGATGAAGCGTCTCGCTGCCTTATTGACCCGACTTGGGGACAGCAATATTATAACAAGGGTAGGTCGAAAGCTACCGTTATATATGCGGTAGAGCCGGGCACACCTTTCTATCTGGGCTTTAAATCCATAGGTTCAAAAGAGCTTAATAAATACATTAAGGATTTTGCAACAATAAGCGGCGGAAAGTTCACGCTTATAGTAAACGGGTGCGACAGTGAAACGGAAGCATGGAGTCAGATAGGTGAAATTACAATTACTGTTGAAAACAGTGGGGTTCAGTTCTTTACATTCGCACTTACCGCAGAGGAAAATAAATATTCCGGAATCAGTGTTCGTTGGCCCGAATTGGTTGACGATACATGCGCCGGCAACAGTATATTAGGTATAGCCGAGGCTTATTTGACTTTACCGCAGGCTACCACCATCACCGAGAAGACCGACTTTACAAAGGTTTCGGGCTACGGCGGAGTAAACAGTAAAAATGATTTTGTAGGAGCTGTAGACTGGTCAAAGAACCATATACCGTATATTGACGGTACCGGCATAGGCGGCGATTGGGGATATCTTGACGCGCGTACAGATGCCGGTGAAAAGCCTTATGTAACATGGGAAGTAGAGGGCGGACAGAAAGTAACATTCAACTTCGCAACACAGGGCTCAAAATATATCGATTTTTACGGCAGCAACATTAAGGTCTACACCTCCGCTACCCTTGATTTTGCGGAGAACAGTGAGTATTCGCTCGCAGATTCCGAGGGCAATACATATGTTTGCACCCTTACAGTACCCGAGAATCACAAATATGTAAAGGTCGTTTTGCCGCAGGACAGAAAGTATAATAAAGACGACGCGGCAAACCAGGCGTTCTTAATAAAGAGCATGAAGGTTCAGACAGTCGGCACAAAGACCGAAAAGACCGTAAAGACGGTTACAGGCATAAAGACAGTGTCAAACGGAACTGTAACGGTTATCGGAGATAACATTGCGGCGGCAGGCATTGTAATTGAGGTTACTTATGCGGACGGTGAAGTTCGCAGAACCGACTACGGCTGCACATATTCCGGTTTTGACGCCGAAAATCCGAACGAACAGCAAATAACCGTTTCTTACAAAGGATTTACGGATACTGCAACGGTTGTAACGCTTCGCAGCGGCGACTTCAACAAGGACAGTAATGTTGATATTCTTGATTATGTAAGACTGAAAAAGATTATCGTCGGTCAGGCTGAGAGCGACGGAGCTGATCCCGATCTTAACGGCGACGGAAGTGTAAATGCAACGGATCTCGCAATTATGCGCAGATTCCTTATAGGCGCAATTGCTTCGCTTTAATCACTGATAATAGCTGAAAAGCAAAAAATGGTTATAACCGATCGTATCAGATCGGTTATAACCGCATTAAAATTTTAAATTTGAAATCAACTGAAATGCGGCGGGTTCTCCGAGAAAAAGACAATGTTATTTTGTAAATTGGAGAAAACGACGCATTTTGTTTATAATATAAACGGGAGTCCTAAAATGGAAAGAAATAAAGATTTTTCACAAAAAGAAGAAAGGCTGAATTTCTGCCTTGATGTAGCAGGCGAGAGAATAGTGCTTTTGAAAAACGAGGGCAATATTCTGCCGCTTGAAAACGTCCGCCTTGCGGTGTTCGGTGCAACGCAGTTAGGTGCACAGGCAGCAAACGAGGGGGTAAAGGTTGATACTGAGAACTCGGTGGGTATAACCGAGGCGTTTTTAAAGCGTGGAATGGTAATTGATGAGCTGCTTTATAAGGAATACGGCGAATGGCAAAAACGGTTTGTTCAACGCACCTACGGCGAGTGGCGCAACGCGCATGTTTTTCCCGAGCCCGAAATAACCGCCGAAAAGGCGCTTGATGCAAAAAAACGCGGAGCTGATACCGCCGTTATGGTTATAACCCGCGCCAGCTATGAAAACAGCGATATGGAGATAGAAGTAGGCGATTACATTATCAGCGAAACCGAGCGCAATATGATAAAAAACGTCTGCTCGGTTTTTGAAAACACCGTTTTAATACTGCATATCGGCTGCAATATCGATCTCGGGTTTCTCAGTGACTTTAACATAAAGGGTATAATTTACACCAATCACCTGGGCGTAAACGGAAATCTTTCCATAGCCGATATTATGCTTGGAAAAATAAACCCCTCGGGCAAGCTGCCCATAACCCTTGCGCGGCATTTTGAGGATTACCCGTCATCTGCCAATTTCGGACAGCACGGCGGCGGACTTTTGCAGGATTACACCGAGGATATTTTCGTAGGCTACCGCTATTTTGAAAGCTTTGAAAAGCAATACGAAAAGGTGGTTTTCCCGTTCGGATTCGGGCTTTCTTACACCTTGTTTGAAATAACGGATAAAACCTTTAAAGAGGAAAACGGCACAATAACGGTTACGGCAAGCGTTAAAAACACGGGGAACATGGCGGGTAAAGAGGTTTTGCAGCTTTATTATTCCGTGCCGAATAAAGCTGACGGCGCGCGTCTTTCGGGCGCAGAAAAACAGCTTTGCGGCTTTGAAAAAACAAGGCTTTTAAAGCCGGGTGAAACGCAGGAAATAAGCATTTCATTTAAAACCTACAGTATGGCTGTATTTGACGATACCGGCGTTTTGGGTGAAAAATCCGTTTGGGTTATGGAAAACGGCGAATATAAAATAATGCTCGGCACCGATTCGCACAATACCGAGATTATAGGCACGCATACAGAGCAGGACACAAGGGTAACAGAGCGCTGCCATGAAATTATAACCACCCTGTCGGAAAGACTTACCCGCAGCGGAAAATACGAAAAGCTGCCGCAGCCAAACACAGGCGACGGCTGCCACGGAATAAGTGCGATAGGCAAAACGGAAATTAAAGCCGAAAGCTTTAATAACGCGCCCGAAAAATTCGCAGGTTTTCACGCGGGAGAAGGCTATACATACTCACTGCTGCCGGGCAGCGGAGGAGCATATGGAATTTCATTTAAAGAACTTGAAATGCCCAATGATAAAGATGAGAATTTATGTGAAATTTATGTGAACAATGTTAAGGTTAAGGATTTAAAGTCTGCGAAAAATTATGCTGAAATAATTTTGCCGCTCAGCCGCTGCAGCTTAAAAATTATACCGTTTAAGGATTTTAATGCCGATAGCATTGCTTTTGAAAAGGTAGATTCTTTAAATCATATTTTTGCAGATAGGCTTAATAGTATTGACGCAGCTAATTTCTATGAAAATGATTTTTTTGTTACGACCGCCAATTATAATAACGGAAACGGCGACAGCGGCTCATATGTTACTAATTTCGACTGTGTTGGAAGATTTGTAACCTATAAGCTTGATGTTGCAGAAGCCGGAACATATGAGATTGCTTTTAAATATGCTTATTCGTGTGAAGAAAAGGCTGTAAATACCGTAATAACGGTGCTTGCCTCAAACATAGTGCAGCCGCTGGGCGGAAATCTGCTTAAAAGGACATACAGCGAGGGCGAGTGTAAGAGGTTTATTACAAGCGACCGCTTTGCAATTTCGCTGCCGCAGGGCAAGGTCTATTTGAAAATAGCGGCAGAAAATGTTCCGTTCCCTGATATAAGCTTAATTTATCTTGAAAAGGCAGAGTGTGAAATAACCGCGGCGGATATTTCGCTTGACGATATAAGAGAACGCAATTCGCAATTTCAGGCAATACCGCGCCGCAAGCTGATAGACGACCCCGCAAATTACCCCAAAAAGGGTATACAGCTAAGCGAAGTATACCGCGACCCCGAGCTAATGAAACCGTTTTTGGAGCAGCTTACAAACAGGGAGCTTGCTACTATTGTTTCGGGAACTACAAACAATTTGACCCCCGGCGGGGACGTAGGGTGTAACTCACCGCTGCATGAGCGAGGTGTTCCTGCGGCGCAAACGGCTGACGGCCCCTGCGGGTTAAGACAATTCGATCAAATACCGATTGCTTTCCCGGTGGGAATGGTGCTTTCAGCCACATTTAACAAGGAGCTTTTTGCCGATTACGGGCTTTCTATGGCTGAGGAATGCTTAGAATACAGCGTGGATTACCTTTTGGGACCCTCAATAAACATTATACGCAACCCCGCGGGCGGCAGAAACTGCTCCTACCATTCGGAAGACCCGTACCTTGCGGGAATTACTGCGGCTTATTACATAAAGGCGCTGCAATCAAAGGGAATAGCGGCGGTGTTAAAGCACTACACGGCAAACAGCACCGAGTTTGAGCGGTTGAAATCCAACAGCCGCGTATCGGCAAGGGCGCTGCGTGAAATATATTTAAAGGCGTTTGAAATTGCCGTTAAGGAAAGTGACCCGTGGGGAATGATGAGCTCATACAACCATGTGAATGATAAAAAGGTTTGCGAGGATTACACCCTTATAACCGAAATTCCGCATATCGAATGGGGTTGGAACGGAATTTTTATGACCGACTGGTGGAACGACTCAAAGCACACCGAGGAGCTTAAGGCGGGGCACGACCTTAAAATGTCCACAGGAGATATTGAGGGAGTAACGCAGGCGCTTGATAGCGGCGAGCTTACCCGCGAGCAGGTGTATGTTTGCGCCGAACGCGTGCTTAAAACGCTTATGAAAATAGGCAGAATTAAAAATCAATTTGAAAAAGAGGATTAAACATGAAACATTTACTTAACTGGCAGGTAGGCTTTTGTGATTCGGCTGATAAAAGACCCGAGGAGTATTTTACCGCGACAGTGCCGGGGGCGGTTCAGCTTGATTACGCGCGGCAGTATAACCTGCCCGATTACAACAGAGAAATTAATTATGAGCAATTCAAATGGACAGAGGATAAATTCTGGGTTTACACCGCAGAATTTGACGCGTCAGATACAGATAAAAGCAGCTTTTTATACCTTTATGTGGGCGGAATAGACTACCGCTACGAAATTTACGCGAACGGAGAGAAGGTTTGCGGTTATGAGGGTATGTATAAGCGGCAGCGCTTATCGCTTTCAAAATTTATCGGTACAAAAATCAAGCTTGAAATCACGGTATTCCCCGTGCCGAAAAGCACCCTGCCCGGTGTGCATAAGGATACGCGCGACGAGGCTAACCAGTGCTGCAAGCCTGCGGTAAGCTATGGCTGGGATTTTCACCCGCGCCTTGTACCGCTCGGTATTTGGGAAGAGATTTACATAGAGGAAACCGCGCGCGAGGTGGTATTGGAGCCTGTAATCTCCTACACGCTGTCGGATGACCTTAAAACGGCGCACCTGAAACTTTTGGCAAATAATTTGCCTGATACGCACTGGGAAATCGCCGACCCCGACGGCAAGGTTATATTTGAGGGCGACGGCGAAGAAATTAAAACTGATATTCCGTCTGTACGCCTTTGGTGGTGTAACGGCTACGGCGAGCAGCCGCTTTATACCGTTACATCCGCTGCCGACGGCTGCGATACGGTAAGCCGCAAAACAGGCTTTAAGAAAATAGAGCTTGTAAAGGCTGAGGGCTCGTGGGAGGAAAGGCTCAACTACCCAATGGGGCGCAACACGCCGCCTATAACCGTAAGGCTTAATAACACCGTGATTTTCGCAAAAGGCTCAAACTGGGTATGCCCCGAAATATTTTACGGCACGCTTACCTATGAGCGCTACCGCGAGCAATTGGAGCTTGTGAAAAAAGCCAATCTCAATTTTTTACGGTGCTGGGGCGGCGCGGTTATAAATAAAGAAAGCTTTTTTGAGCTTTGCGATGAAATGGGAATTATGGTATGGCAGGAATTCCCCCTTGCCTGCAATTGCTATGAGGGCACAGAGCACTATGTTTCGGTGCTTGAAAGCGAGGCAACAGCGATAATCGACCGCATAAAGCAGCACGTGTGCCTTATGTTCTGGTGCGGCGGAAATGAGCTTTTCAATAACTGGTCGTGTATGACCGAGCAGGATAAGCCCATACGCCTTATGCACACGCTCACATATCTTAAAACGCCCGAAATTCCGTTTTTGCCGACTTCCCCCGTTATGGGTATGGCGCACGGACCTTATGCCTTTAACCTTAACGACGGGCGCGAGGTTATAGAGGCTTTGGCGGAAAGCCGAAACACCGCCTACACCGAGTTCGGCGGTGCGGGATTCTCGCCGATTGAAACGCTTGAGCTCATTTCCGAGCTTGAAGCATTTTCTTCAATTGACGAAAATAATGAACTTGCTGTAAAGCACGGTTGTCAGTGGCTAGAAATGCAGTTTGAGCGCTATTTCGGAAAAGTGGATGATTTGAAAAAGCACATTGAATGCGGACAATTTCTCCAAACGGTTGGTCAGCAGTTTATTTTTGAGGAGGCAAGGCGGCAAAAACCATATTGCTCCATTGTTTCAAACTGGTGCTTTAATGAGCCGTGGCCCAACACAGGAAATAACAGCCTGGTTTCATACCCCAATTATATAAAGCCTGTGTATTATGCGGTGTCAAACGCCTGCCGCAGCGTGCTTGCAAGCGCAAGATACAGAAAACTTGTAAATATAGCGGGCGAAACGCTGGATTTTGATTTATTCCTGCTTAATGATTCGCTTGAAAAGCTGCCTGACGGCACGGTTAAGGTATTTATTCAAGTGGGCGACGGCGAAAAGGTGCATGTGCTTGACTGGGAGTATAAGGGCGTGCCTGTTTGCACAAACGCCGAGGGTCCCACGGTAAGGTATAAGCTGCCGTTTGTAAACGGGGCGGATACGCTTGATATTATTCTCGATTGCGGCGAGTATTCTTCGAAATACACTTTGCTTTATCGTCTGCCCGCGGCCCCTGCAAACGCCCCTAAAAAAATGAACGCCATACTTGATGAAAATGCTTAAACGGGTGAAAAAATGAAAGATTATAAGTTTAACGGCTCAATTTCTTTTGATGTACTTAACAACTATCTGGACAGAGCGGTAACCTATGTTGGATTCTTGGCTGATGACCCGGTATATTTCGACAGCGCCCATTCCGATGAGGCTATACGCTTTATAACCGATGTAGGCGCAAAGTATATTCAGCGTGCCGCAGGTGAATGGTATCCGTCATATGAATTTGAACAATACTACGGCGCTTGCAAAGAAAAGCTTGCGGCGGCGCACAAGATTGACCCGGATATTATTTTTGAAGCGTGTATCTTTGAAGTTTCCTGCGTTGATATGGACAACATTCCGATTCCTGAATGGGTTTTCAAGGCGTTTGGGCTAAAGCCCGAAAAGCGCAATTTTAATGCTGATCTGACGCTTTTCAAAGACGGTTTCGGAGTAGACCACTGGGAAAAGGGTTATCATATTCCGGACATTACAACGCAGGAAATGCAGATGTTTGTTTACTATCGGGCGTGCAGCTTTATAGACACAGGCTTCGAAGCGTTACATCTCGGTCAGGTTAAGCTGACCGGCAGAAACGACCCCGAAAACAATGTTTACACAAGGCTTATAGGTATGATACGCGAATATGCAAAAACACATGCAAGGCGCGGTTATGTGCTGATAAATGCGCATAACAACAATTTCACATCACCCGACGGTAAAATGCTTGCGGATATGATAGTGGCGCCCGTGCGCGTTCATGCCGCAAAGGATGAAGTCAACCACGCTGTAAGCGAAGCAGAACCGCAGCGCTGCGATATTGAGCCGGGGTATTGGGGCAATTCGATTTACTGCTCGGGAATTTCGGGCACTTCGCCTTCCGGCTGGTATGCCGAGAAATATCCGTATTTAGTTGAGTTTGATAATTACGGCGGTATTATCGGTGATACTTCCGACAAGGACAACTGCGTTTGGGGCAAGGATGAAATAACCTGGTATATTATGCAGCCTGCGTGGTATCGCAGAGAATTTATGAATTATCTGAACAATAAAATAAAAGGCTACAATGAAAACGGGCATATGGCTTTTGTCGGGCACAGGGGCGGTTCTTTTTATTCAAACAATAAATCTGAACAATGCCCGAGCGGCAGCGGTGATGAAGAAACGATAAAGAAAATATTTTCTGAATGATTTCATTTAACGGAGGAAGTTCACTTGAAAAGAATCAAGCAATGTTTTTGCAGCATATTGGTAATTTTAATTTTAACGGCAACCTTACCGACAGCTGCGGCAAACGGCACTGGCGGAGTAATTCTTGCTTTTGATAATAAAGTGCTGGCAAAGGTCGGGAATGATTTTTCTTATTCAGTTACGGCATATGATTTTGAAAAAGATCGGGAAATTTCAGGCTCTTTTCTGCTTGAAATTGAATTCCCGAAAATCTTCACCGTAAAGGGCATATCCTTTAACGGTCAAAGGCTTGCAGCGGGCGACGGATATTATGTAAATAAAAATAATGTTGTTAAGATACTTTCCGATTTTGCTTTTAACGGAAATTCCGTTACAGATAAATATCTGCAATGGTCAATAATTCTCAGCGTTGCCGAAGAAACAAGCGAAAAAAACCATATGATTTCCGCAGGTCGCAGTACGGTCTTGTACGACGACGATTCAAATTTGATACCGCTGATTTGCAAAAAAGGCTCAATATGCGTTATTGATAGGGATTCTTTTAAAAACGGTGATGTGAATAAGGATTTAAAAACTGATTCGTTGGATCTTTCTTTATTAAGAAAAAAATTGATTGGCTGCGATACGGCGGATTTTGATTTACTTGCTGCGGATGTTAACGGTGACAATACACTTGACATCAGAGATCTTGTGGCTTTGAAAAGAGAACTTGTTTCGGCAGAATACGGTATCGTATATTTATCGCAAACAGGTTCGGATATTGGTACCGGCGGGGAAGATAATCCTTTAAAGTCATTCAACAAGGCTATGGCTATGGTTTCAGACGGCGGAACGGTTTATATTATCGGCACATATAGTTTATGCTCTGATGATATTTGGAACTATAACGGAAAGGATATTGTGATAAGCGGCGGAGAGCTTGACGCAGCTGCGCTGGATGTTCTGAATATAGGGAGTAATGTCACATTTCGCAATATCAGGCTTTTGCTTTCCGCCGATGAAGAAATAAATTACGGTAACAATAAGGTTTTGTTTGGAGAAAATGCAGAAATTTTGAGAAGCGCTTCACTGCTGTATACGGATGAATTTCTCTTCGGAACACACCCGACTATTTACTGGTCGGAGCTGCCCAAAGGACATAAAATAAATATATCATTGACCGACTCCGATAACACTGTGATTTCCGACGCGCGCGGTCTTACGGGTACGGAGTATACTTGTGAAGAAGAACTTTCTCCCGGAAAAGAGTATACTCTTAAAATGACATATACAAAATCCGATGGTACCGAGAGGGTGGTAAAAAATGTCGGAGAAAACGGGAAAAGACTAAAGTGCATTTCAAATCCCGACAGCGGAACTTCGGAATACCGTTTTAACGGTTCTATATCTTTTGATGTTCTGAATAACTATTTAGGAAAAGCAGTTACATACAGTATGTGCCTCAATAATTCATCGGTTTATGACGGCAGTTTGATTGACGAGGCTATCAGATTTATCACAAATACAGGTGCAAAATACATTCAAAGGGCAGCCGGCGAATGGTATCCCACATATGAATCCGAAAAATATTACGACGCGGTGAAAGCAAAGCTTAATGCAGCTCATTCGGCAGATCCGGATTTAATATTTGAAGCATGTATATTTGAGGTCTCCGGTGTTTCCATGAATGATATTCCTATTCCTGATTGGATATTTAAGGCATTTAATCAAACGCCGCAAAAAAGATGCTTTGATGTGCAAAAAACGCTTTTCAAGGATGGATACGGTGTTAATTACTGGGCAAACGGTTATCACATACCCGATGTGACGCGCTTGGAAACCAGAATGTTCATTTATTACAGGGCATGTCGATTTATAAATATGGGCTTTGAATCTTTGCATCTCGGTCAGGTTGGACTTACAGGTAGAAATGATACCGACAACGCCGCGTATACAAAGCTTATAGGTATGATACGCGATTACGCAAAGACCCACGCGCGGCGTAGTTATGTGCTTATAAATGCGCACAAAAATGAGTTCAGAGCACCGGACGGCACTATGCTTGCGGATATGATTGTATCACCTGCGCGTATGCACGCAGCGAACGGAGAAACAAGACATGAAATCAGCGAAACAAACCCCCAGCGCTGTATAATCGACCCTGAATATTGGAAAGGAAGTTCAGTTTATAAATCGGGAATTTCGGGCACTTCGCCCTCGGGTTGGTATGCTGAGAAATATCCCTATATTGTTGAAATTGATAATTACAGCATAGACGGTGAGCAGGATACAACAAACCCGAATGCTTATGTATGGGGTAAGGATGAAATAACATGGTTTGTGCTTCAACCGCAGTGGTATCGCCATGAATTTATGAATTATCTTATAAGTACAATAAACGGTTATAACGAAAACGGTCATGTTGCGTTGGTCGGTCATCGCGGAGGCAACTATTATGCAAATGACAGATCTGTTCTTTGCACCGGCGGCGCGGGCGATGAGACTGTAATAAAGCAAATTTTTCAAAAGAGGTAATAATATGTTTTTAAATGAAATAAATCTAAGAGATCCTTTTATTTTGGCGGATAACGGCAGATATTATCTTTACGGAACGCGTGGCTCTGTAAATTTCGGTGAAGCGAACGGCTTTGATGTTTATGTAAGTGACGATTTGGAAAACTGGAACATGCCAAAAGAAATTTTCAGTCTTGCACCGAATTTTTGGGCAACCGAAAATTTCTGGGCGCCCGAAGTACACAAATATCACGGAAAATATTATATGTTTGCCTCATTCAAAAGCGATACCGCCTGCCGCGGAACGCAAATATTGGTATCTGACGCTCCCGACGGCAAATTTATTCCGCTGACGGACGGACCTGTAACTCCGAGGGATTGGGAATGCCTTGACGGCACGCTTTACATAAACAAAGATGGAAAACCCTATATGATTTTCTGCCATGAGTGGACGCAGGTGAAAGACGGTGAAATGTGCGCGATAGCTTTATCGGATGATCTGAAGACCGCAGTAGGCAAGCCGTTTTTACTCTTTAGAGCGTCTGAACCGTCATGGGCTGAAAAAATAAAGGACAACTGGGTCACCGATGGACCTTTTATGTACAGAACAAAGAGTGACAGACTTTTAATGATATGGTCAAGCGGAACAAACAAGGCTTATGTAGAGGCTGTGTCCTATTCGGATAACGGTGAAATAACAGGGGATTGGAAGCATTGCAGTAAACTGCTGTTCGATAAAAACGGCGGACATGGAATGATATTTAAGAGCTTTGATGGTCAAAAATATTTTGTCTATCATTACCCGAACATACCATCTGAAGAGCGCCCGGTTTTAAGAAAAATAAGAGAAAACGGCGATACGCTTGAAATTGTGGATTAGGTGAATGTCGGAATGGAACTTAATGGTAAGAAAATATTATTTTAAGGCGACAGCATAACAGATGGCTGCGGAACTTCAGGAAACAAAAAAACATTTTGCAGTATAATTGCGCATAAGTACGGTGCGTACTGCGTGAATTACGGCATCGGAGGCACGAGAATTGCAAGGCAGTCAAAGCAGTCTGCCGAAGAAAGATGGGATAAAGATTTTTGTTCCCGTGTTGCAACGATGCAAGACGAGGCTGACGCCGTTGTTGTGTTCGGCGGCACAAACGATTACGGTCACGGAGACACGCCTTTGCACCGTTTAAACGAAAACAGTCCCCTCGGAGACGGGTATAAGGAAACAGCAGTAGGACCGTTATCGTTTTTCGTTAAAATTATAAGAGAGGTTGCGGAATATTATTCGCTGCCCGTGCTTGATTTATATGCGACAAGCGGTCTGCAACCGGAAGTGCCGATTATAAAAGAAAGGTATATGCCGGACGGACTTCACCCGAACGATGCCGGTCATATAATTCTTGCAGATAAAATAGGAAAGTTTTTGGAAAATCTTTAATTTTTGGTATGTGCAGGAATCTTGTTTCCATTTAACTTTATAAATGATGATAATTATTCGGATTTTCCGAAAATAATGAAAAAAATACGGAGGAATAGGAAATGATTGAAAGAAAATGCAGCTGTGAAATGGGTATGCACCGTGCGCCGCTTGAGAGATATATAATAGAAAGCGGGGCTGTGAACCGTCTGCCCGAATTACTCAGAGATTATAACAAGGTTTATATGGTATGTGATGAAAATACATACCGCGTTTTGGGCGAAAGGGCGGAGCAGATATTGGAATCCGTCGGCAAATTTTCGCACAAGCATGTTTTAAAGGGCGATGTTTTGCCCGATGCGCGGAATATCGGCGATGTGCTGATACACTTAAACGACCCGAAGGCTGATTCGG